>ERZ1106948.97-NODE-97-length-42698-cov-35.539455_pt1 | contig 42698 bp, 66 predicted proteins | sample MGYA00403673_ERZ1106948 | MGnify/ENA primary metagenome ERZ1106948 (study PRJEB35170, sample SAMEA104062409) | human gut metagenome | biome: human gut; feature: human-associated habitat; material: faeces | place: Denmark | collected 2012-05-07 ...
CAAGCGCGCGAAGCGTGCTGCTGAGAAGGCTGCTGAGGCTCAGGAATAAGGGACTGCTTTCATCAAGGACATCTTTGGGGTGTTTGTTGGGAGATGTGTTGTTTTTGATGTGATGAGCGTGATTCTCCAAGGTGCCCTGACATTTCCAGCACAACAAACACCGCACTCTTCCTTTAGTGAACTGGCAATCGTTTTGTGGAAGGCCTTTTTCAAAGAAGAAAGCGTCGTTATCACTTGTCCGCCGATACAGATAAGGACGGATACCCAAAGCGAGTGGTGGTGAAGGCGTCTCAGGAATCAGCGGAAGGAAGGATATGATTGGATTTACAGAGAATCCTGTGGGAATATCGATGATCATCGCCTCCTGCTTGCATATGAGGTAGCTAATGACCAGTCCGGCTGTGATGCCCAACACGAGAGGAGACGCGACAATGGACAGTGTGATGATGAGGTAGCTATGGAGTCAAGACGATGTGGGATAGCATACGCGATGGTGATCTGCAGTTTCGTGAATCCAATCGAACGCAGGATGTTGATCTCCTTGTTGTGACTCTCGATGAAGATGGACAGATTGGACACGACAGAAAAGACGGTGATGAGGTTGGCGATGATGGTGATCACAAGAAAGAGGGTGGAAAGAAGGCTCATGGTCGTTTTCAGAGTCTGGGAATGGATGGGGAGTAAAGTGCCTACCTTGTACTCCGGTATGATGCTTCCCACGTTCACGCTCTTGTAGTGTTGTGTAATGTAATGCGCGAAGAACTCCGCTTGAGCGATGTCGATCTTTCTGTCCTGGTCTGGAAGCTTCACGAAGATGCGATCCACCGTTGGCTACAGATTGAGGAGGAGAGGATTGAGCACGTTTCCGTACTGGCGAAACTGCTTCTCGGAGGTGAGGGAGTAGCTCGAGTAGGAAGAGAGATAGGTGAGTGGAGGGGAGAAGGGAAGGAGTGGACTAGGCTGAAGAGAGAGGATTGCGAGTACAACCAACGGAGCGATGTGTACGGGTGGAGTGGGTGAAACTCGTTGTCGAGTTGAAGGGAAAGAACGCTTGATTCAATGTTGCTAAAGAAGGCTTCCCGGATATTGGACGGAACGATGACAAAGGCTACCCATCACAACTCCCAACACATCGTTCTCTTGTTCTCCTGGTCATACAGCGAGTCCATCTCCTCGATGCTGTGCGACAATCCTCCACTCTTCCGCCCTGCTCTGCCTCGCGGTCCCTCCTTCACCCACACACTGTACACGGTGTCAAAGACCTCCGGTGCGACGGCGATTCTACGCTCGACTCTCCACAGCAGTGCTACAGCTTCAGCTCGCGTCCCACCACTCTCCCCTGCGAGTACAGAGAAGGAAAAGAGTCTCCCGTTTGAAGCGGGTGGGACATCCAGGCGAAGGACAGCGGAGACAGAACAGGATCCTTCTTCATCTGGGCGATGAGAGCAGCGGCTTCGTCCAGTTGGTTGTTCGCTGGCGAGAGATGGAGCGTGCTGCCGTAGTAGTACTTGAGGTTGATGAGGAGAAGCGCGCTCTGGGAGTTGGCGATGGAATCGATGAAGAGGATGAGAGCGTAGCCGAACAGGAGAGAGAGCTGGGTGTTGAACACTCGCTTCCTGTTGTTGCGCAGCGTGAACTTGGAGTAGGTGGCGATGCCGGGAGAGAAGGCGAGACCGAGGAGTCGCTGGACGAGAAGGGAGAGTGGGTTGAGAAAGGGGAGCAGCAGCAACACCAGACCCACGATGAACACGAGGAGAATCAGCATGAAGACATAGAAGACGATCTAGGAGTCAGGAAGCGCCAGCTCCGTTACCGTCATGTTATCACTGATGAATCCGAGTGGGAGAAAGTAATAGATAGCGAGTCCTACGTCTCACGCTCGTGTTCAAGGGATACCGCAGACGCTCATCAGAACGGAGATCATGAGAACGAAGGGAGGAAGAAGAGGCTTGCTCTTCGTCGTCTGGATGGAGTACTCGATGACCTGGTTTGCGTCGTTTCGGTGAGTCGTGCTCATCTCGTGAAGGATCGCGTGGATGGATGGAATGGCCGCCAGCAGAGGAACAAGGAGCCCGAGGACGATCGCGAGCAGCACCGTCTTCACCGAGAATGAGAGCGAAATGGAGAGTCGCAAGAATCGTCGAATCACCTTGACGAACACGATGCCCAAAACCTACCTTTGAGTCCCTGTCAGAGGAGAGACGAAGCAAAGAACGATGCCGGCGATGGTGGCGAAGACGGCGTATTGAAGGATCTGGAAGTAGATCATGAGAACGATGGTCGTCTTGCGAGAGCCCATCTGCATCATGGCGCGGTAGTCGTCCATGCGGTTGTGGATCATGATCTTGGTCAGGTTGTACAGCAGATTTGCCGAGAGGTAGATGAGTAGCAGCATCAGCAGGTCCGTGATCAGCGACAAGTACATGTTCACGTTCCCACGTGCGTACAGCTCGGAGAGAAGAGGCGCTTGCGTGGTCACGATGGGGAAACCGAGCTGATAACTGATCCTCAGACTCCAACTCTTCCGACTACTTGATGGTCTCCAGCACAGCAGTGATCTCCTCCCGCAAGCGGTCGTAGTTGGAGAGGGAGTAGTACTTCACTTTGTCCGCGTCGGGCATGTTCACGCCAATCTGCACTTCAGAGGACCGCACAACCCTACATAGTGGGCATAGTGCCGGAGAAAGCTTGTAGTATCCTTCAGATCGCCCACGTGTGGGAGATTCTCGGTGAAGTGTCCGTCGAGCGTGCGTTGGTCTGGGGGCAGTCCGAGAAGAACGTCTCGGAGGAAGGCGGAGTCGACGCTCGTGTCAAAGAATGCGTAATTGTGGAGACCTTGCGGCAGTTTGTTCTTCAGGTGAGGAGAGGACGCAGTTCTACGTGCGACGACTGGGAAATGAGCACGTTCCGATGAAGAACGGTGCTCGTGATCGTTTTCCTCCACTCCGCGAGCTGTGTGGCGTTGCTAGGGATGACTCCTCTTCACTCCTTTCACCAGGTGTCGAAACAGTCTGCTGGGCGTAGCGCCAGGCTGAACGAGGGTCTATTCGTCACACGCGCTCCTCCCGTACTCCAGCTTCAGCTTGATCGTCACCTCGTCTCCGTTCACCACGCCCAGTGCGTCAGCAACCGTCTGGGAGAGAACGACTGTGTGTGGCGGAAGAGTCTCGCTGCCGTCTTCGCTCCCGAGCACGCTGTAGCCGCGTCCCCAACTCGCCCTCTTCTCGAGCTCGTCGTCGATGACGAAGAAGGAGGAGTAGAAGCCGTCTTCTGAGCACTTCGTCAGCAGACACACCTGTTCTGTCGGGTGTGTGGCGCAGTAGTCGTTCTCCTCATCACAGTGCAGCACAAAGCCTACGTGGAGTGGGGAAGAAGAGCACGCCGTAGAATCCAGACGATAGATCCACCCCGCGTACTCCTGTCGTGGAGCCGTGCGCAACTCCTTTCGATCAGCACAACGCCCGACACCAACACGAAGCACATCCCTTCTCTTCTTATCAGGGTGAAGAGAGGGTTGATTCAGCAACGTATCCACCACTGTGTAGTCCAGAAAGGGGTTGGAGCTGTTCTTGGCGAGGATTCGGAAGTCTATCTACACTATAGGGCGAGAAAGAGAGGGTACATCACCTTGCGCCTTCTCTGCTTCCAACAAAAAGATCAGCGGCATGTAATCGACTACCATGTTCACTGTCATGATAGACAAAACGGAAAGGAAGCAACAGAGGAAGGACATCCAGTACCTACTCTTCACACCCGATTCTCTCTTCTACAAAAACGCATGCTGCTTTGTTTGTATATTCGCAAGGTATAATTGGCGGTGAAGGATTCGGACTCTGAGAGGAAACCAAGGATATCACATCGAGAATGGACGTGTGGGACTCGATCTCTGTTGTCCTTTTCACCTTGCCCTTGTTCCCGCTCTTAACGCCCATCACAGAGTCTTGTGAGCAATCTGTCAATCTTCGCTGCATTCTCTCCATACAAAAGGGTGCTACAACAAACACAACAGTTGACAAATCGGAACTGAAGTGAAGAAACACTAACAGACACTTTAGTGGTGATGGTGAGCACGACGCATCTTGGCATAGAGCTCCTTCACGGCGTCACGCTTAGCAACAGCTCTCTTGTGGCTACCAAGCTATTCCTCACTCACACGCAACAAACCACTACTCGCTTCTTGGCGAACTTGTACATCTTCTTTTCGGTGTTGTTGCCACCAGCCTACGTCATTACCACACACTCCTCCTCCCCAAACCTTCAGGATATCCATCATGTGCTTCTCATAAGGAAGAAGTCCGCAGACCTCACCAATGAGCTCGCGCACAGCCTTCACTCTCTTCGAGCAAACCTACACATCAGACTCCACTCCCAACTCCGAATACTCTCTTGCTCGAGTGAGCAGCAACCTTCTCCAACTTCTGGGTCTTATGGCCCTTCTCCAAACCAGTAGCAATGCTTTCCCAAGGTCCCTTCATGGCGATTGTCTTTTTTTACCCACGGCTTCAGAACGGCAATGTAGCGGGAGGGGTACAATTCCACACGCCTCGCTGAAATACTCGGGATTCCGATTCAGGTTTTCAATTCATTATTCGCCCCGATTCAATGTGTTGCCGACTATCGTTTTGCCGATTTGCATTGTATTGTCTTGCTGACCGGTGGGAGGATCGTTTGGAGAGAATCGCAATGACCGATACACCCAACGCTCCTCACATTGTGTTATTCACTTCAACACGTCATTCCCAATCCACTCCCACCCTTCCTCTCCACCACGCGGGCGTTTCATCGAACAAAGAGACCCACTTTTCTCAACACACACCCATCGGGAATGGTGAAGACGAACTCCTACAAGGCGAACAGCTCGGACAATCCCGATCGAAAGAGAAAGAACGGCAATATGCGTGATCGCTCCACCATCAACCGCATTCACATGTACCGCGAGGGGAAAGCGAAGCACGACCGCAACGGAAAGGTGATCGGCGGCTCGCTCCGCAGCAGCGACAAGACGGCAAACCAGACGATTGACGGACCGGCTCGCATCGCTCCCAACCGCAAGTGGTTCGGCAACACGCGAACGATCACTCCCGAGAAGCTGGACACGTTCCGAGAGGAGATGGCCAAGACCGTGAACGACCCGTATTCCTGCAGTGGGTGAGTGACGCGTAGCTATTCCGTGGTGCTTCGCACGAAGGCGCTTCCCATGAGCTTGATCACCGACCCGACGAAGGTGGAGAAGATGAATCTGCTAACGGCCGAGTCCTTCCAAAGCACGTTCGGTCCCGATAAGAGAAGGAAGCGGTTGTCCTTGTCTCCGATTCTCATGGTGTAGAGTGAAGCTGCAGAACACGGATCTCGCCGATCTGGTGTCGGACGTGGAGAAGAAGCAGAAGGTGCACGAGGAGAAGCTGGCGTACAAGCCCACGCTAAGCGACGAGGATGGCGTGCTGATGGCGAAGGACATCTTCCTGACGGCGGGCCAGAGCAAGCGCATCTACAACGAGCTGTACAAGGTGCTGGACAGCAGTGATGTGGTGATCCAGGTGCTGGACGCGCGCGACCCGATGGGAACGCGTTCCAAGCAAATGGAGGACTATCTGAAGAAGAACATGCGTCACAAGCACCTCGTGTTCGTGCTGAACAAGTGCGACCTGGTTCCGACGTGGTGCACGAAGAAGTGGGTGGCGCTGCTGTCCGAGGAGTACCCCACGCTCGCCTACCACGCGTCCTTCCAGCACTGTTTCGGCAAGGCGGCGCTGTTCGACCTGCTGCGTCAGCTGGCGCTGCTGCACAAGGACAAGAAGCAGATCTCGGTGGGGTTCATCGGGTACCCGAACGTGGGCAAGAGCAGCATCATCAACACGCTGAAGAAGAAGCAGGTGTGCAAGGTGGCGCCGATCCCCGGCGAGACGAAGGTGTGGCAGTACATCACGCTGTTGCGTAACATCTATCTGATCGACTGTCCCGGCATCGTGCCGCCCACGGGGGACAGCGACGCGGACATCGTGATCAAGGGCGTGGTGCGTGCGGAGAAGCTGGCGGAGCCGGAGATGGTGGTGCCGGAGCTGCTGGAGCGGGTGAAGAAGGAGTACCTGGTGAAGACGTACGGCATCGCCGAGTGGAGCGACTGGGAAGACTTCTTGGACAAGATGGCGAAGAAGTACGGGAAGCTGCTGAAGAAGGGCGAGGGCAACATGCGACAGGCGGCGGTGATGCTGATCAACGACGTGCAGAGGGGAAAGGTGCCGTACTTCGTGCCGCCGCCGCTGAAGGAGGGCGAGAAGGTGAACAAGAATGACGAGGTGCCGATCACGGAGAAGGGCGAGAAGGCGATGAATGACTTGAACGAGAAGGGAGTGAAGGGGATGAGTAACTCGAGTGAGAAGGCTACGAATGAGAAAACTGCGAATGAAAAGACGATGAACGAGACGGGAGTGACTGGACGGGGAAAGGACGAGATGAAGGAGGATGCGGCTCTGTTACAATGATTGTTATTTAGTTTGGAGTGTTTGTTTGCAACTGCCAGAATTGTCCATCACACTCTGCGAGTGGCTGCATTCGCGTCATGGATATTGTGGAGAAGTATTCTGCAGTGTTCAATCGCAAGAATGAGAAGAGGAACCGGTACATCTTCGATAAGGACAGGAGCTCGCTGGGAGGAGGTGAATATGGGTTTGCTGTTAAATCAAGTAATCAGAAATAGCGATGTCTACGTCGGCACCGATTCAAAGACAGGGGAGCGTGTGGCGATCAAGAGGCACAAAATGAAGGATCAGGATGAATATGGAGTTTGAGTATTCAGTTAGTATGACAGAATAGCTCCTCATTCCCTCTCTTCGGGAATGCCAGATATTGCAGCAGTTGGATCACAAGAACATCATGAAGGTGAAGGATTTCTTCATGACGGACTGTGTTAGGTGGAGGGATGGTTGATGGCTAGTCAGTCCGTACCGAAAAGACTATCCCGAGTTGTACATGGTGATGGAATTCATATCCTTGCATGGATGGCGTGAATTGTCCTTCATGGGAAGGCGGAGTACGATCTCTTCAAGCTGTTGAAGAAGAAAGTGTTCTTCTCGATGGAGGAAATGAAGTGCCTCATGTACCAAGTGTTTGAAGGACTCGCGTACTTGCACAAGAAGAAGGTGTTTCACCGAGACATCAAGGGTACGGGAGAGAAGCGGAGTTGAGGGATAGACGCCAACATCCTCATCAACAAGAATGGAGAGGTGAAGATCTGCGACTTCGGACTGGCTCGCAAATTCTCGAAGGAGGACGGCAGCATCCCCTATTCGGACGACAAAATCACCATGTGCTATCGACCGCCCGAGATCCTCCTCCACAATCGCTACTACGACTCCAAGATCGATATCTGGAGCGCGGGCTGTGTGTTCATGAACCAGCTGAAGCACTACATGTTTCTGGTGGGGAAGAACGAGGAGGAAGTGTTCAAGGGAATCATCTCGCTGTGTGGGGCGCGTTTGGAATTAGTGGTCGCTTCACGATTAGCAACGGGAGGTGATTTGGCGTATCTCCGCACGTGCAAGGGGTTCAACGATCTGTTCAGCGACAATCCGAAGACGAACAAGTTTTACACGGGGAAGCTGTCGCCGCGACGTCTCACCTCAGAGCTGAGAGAGTGGAAGCGGAAGAGGGGCGTGATGCGTAGTGCGTCGAAGGAGATGATCGATCTGCTGGACAAGATCTTCCAATACAACCCGAAGAACCGCATCTCTGCCGAGCAAGCGCTGAAGCACCCCTTTTTCACAGATGTCAATCTGAATTGCCTCAAAGAGTCCTTCCTGTTATTAACGCGTGATTCGTAGAAAGTTCGCATAGCTGACGTGTGTTTGTTAGGAAACACGCTATGACAAACGTTCCGTAGCTCCGCCCACATCCATCTGCAGGGGGATGTACACCTCGACCGACGAATTGCCGCCCGCCAGCGCGGAGAGCATCTTTATGTACTTCACACCGATCAGGTACTGCGTGGGGTCGTTGCAGATGCCCTTCATCGCCTCGGCAACCACACGAATACTGTCGGCGGTCTTCTCCGCAATGATCAGGCGCGCGTCGCTGTTGCCCTTTGCGATCAGCTTCATGCTCTCGCTGTCTCCCGTCGCGATGGCCTTCGTCGCCTGGCACTCTCCTTCCGCTACACATCACATCATCTCGTTAAACCCACCCTCAAGACGCATCTGCTCGGCGTAGCCCTCGGCCGTGACCTTCTGCGTACGGCGGTAACGCTCGGCGCGGATCTGCTCGTGCATGGCCTTCTACAGATCAACATGTCCACACACCCCAACCTGAATGGAGTCCGTGGGATCGATTTCGAGGAGGTCCACTCCGGAAATCGTGAGACCCCAGTCCTGGCACACCTTGCTCACCTTGTTGGAGACCAGCTTCTCAATCTCCTGACGAGACGCCAGCGTGTCATCCAGACCCATGTCACCGATCACGCTACGAAGAGAGGTCTGAACGAGACGCTCCACGGCCTCAATGATATCGAAGGTCTAGAGATGACCGCAATCCAGCGGCACGCACTTCGTAGGCGACACGCACGGGATCCGTGATCTGAATCAGCATCATGGGATGCACCGTGATCTCCACATTATCACGAGTGATGATCGACTGCATGGGGAGGTCGAAGATGGTCTGGCGCAGATCCATGACGTAGGAGAAGCTCTCATGGTACTTCATCTTGGTCGACGAGCTGGCGCCCTACGCAATCACGAGACGCTGCGAGTCGTCACGTAAGTTCTCCAGCGAATGCGTCTGGGCGAGTCGACGAAGGGAATCATGGGGTAGAATCCGGCCTCGCACTACACGTGAAGAAGATCGAGCGCGCCGTACCTTCTTCAAATACTTGCCGAATCGCTCGATGATGACGGCCGTTCCCTGCTCGACCACGATGCAGCACTTGCAAATGAACCAATACTACAGACATGAGAGACGGCAAGATGGACGGTACAATCAGCAACAGAATGACGAGAATTGAAATAAGAACGACAGCGAGATACATAGCTGCTCAAGATTATCCAAATATGGAGATGGATTCAAGAAAAAGGATTCGGTAAAACGGCTTCCGGCTCTCCACTTTTGGAATGCCAGAAATGGATCACTGTCCGAAAAGACCGTCGTTTCAGGAATTCCGCGAATCCTCCGATCGGCAGATTGAATAGACTCCAGTTGGTACTGGCTACAAAGTCGTAAATCGGTGTTAGCAACCCATGCCCTCCACAACCGAAGACCGTCATTCGCGTGTAGGGAGTGCGGCGGTGGTGTCTGATTCCAATAGAGCGATTCGCATCGCACCGGCTCACTCCGTAGATCGACATCATCACGAGCACTCGAGTCGGTCGCGCCACAACTCGGACAGGAACCGCGACCGCGACCGAAGCAGAGATCGAGACCGTCGCAGAGACCGCGATCGGAGTCATCACCACGACCGGAGTCGTGACAGGGACCGAGATCGGGATCGCGACCGATCCCAGCGCCACCACCACGAGGACAGACACAGCCAGCCGGCGGAAGCACCCGCTCCTGCTCAGCTGAAGCCGGAGAGCGCTCCTGCTGCCCCTTCAACTGATTCTTCAAATACCGCCCTTCTGAGCGCGGCAACGATTGCGGCGCTGGAGGCTGCGAAGAACCTATCCAAATCGAGTGGGTGTTGTCATGAGCGAGTGTTGGGTAGTGGCGTCGACCGCGAAGCCGCGCGTGTCCCGCTTCAGCAACTCGCTGCTGACGAAGAAGATCTACTTCCCCACGCACAACACCGATATCGACTACGCGTCCATTTTCAACAGTCCCTTCCGCATCGAGGTGGAGACAGACACACACACAACCATCACCGTCGGCGGAACGGCTGTGCGCGCTGCCCGAGACGATTACGTGTAGACGGTGGTGACGGACCTCGACGAGCCGCTGCACGTGCTGATCTCCGCCAGCAACGAGGAAACGCTCAAGGACGCCATGGATCGCGTCAACGAGGTGTTCAATCAGCCCGATCTCGCTCGACGTCTCTGCCAGAAATACGCCGTAACTCTCTCGTTTCAGTATGACAATCAGAAGGTGGCGGACACGCCGGCGCTCAACCCCGTGATCGCGACGGTGGGCACGATCTTCGACCAGGACGAAATGGGCGGTATTTGTGGCATGTGCGCGTGAGTTGTAGTGATCGAGACGGAGACCATCCAGGTGCCGTTCACGGTGGTGGGCCTGATCGTGGGCAAGCGCGGCGACAACCTGCACCACCTGCAGGAGATCTTCAACGTGACGCTGCGTGTGGGGTGTGTGGCGGCGGTGTGAGCGTCAGGTGCAGCGCGAGAACGAGGTGACGAACGGCTCCGTGATGCGCGACCTGACGATCCGCGGTCGTCGCGAGATGATCGACAAGGTGAAGAACGTGGTGCAGACCATCGTGCAGACGCGTAAGGCAGACATCATCACGACACTCCAGAGCAGTCGTGACGGCTTCGAAAAGGTGTCGGTGCCCAACGACAAGGTGGGTCTGGTGATCGGCAAGAACGGTTGCGTGATCAAGGATATGATGGCGAAGACCGTAACGCAGATCCAGGTCCCGCGGGAGCCCGACCGCGACGACCCAACGCGTCGTTCGGTGATCATCACAGGCGACCCGAAGAACGTGCTGGAGGCGAAGAAGCTGATCCAGGCGATCATCGACGGACAGACGGGCACGCTGCCGGAGGGTCTGCCCGTGATCAACATCACGGTGCCGGACGACAAGGTGGGTCTGGTGATCGGCAAGAACGGCAACATCATCAAGGACATCCAGATGCGCACCAAGGCGTACATTCAGATCCCCGGCAAACCGGTGGAGGGCTCGAACCCGCCAGTGCGGTGAGCGACGGGGCGTGGCGTGAGGAGTAGTCAGGTTTTCATCGCGGGCACGGAGGAGCAGCAGCAAGCCGCCAAGCAGGAGATCCAGCGGATGATCGGCACCATTGCGGGAGTGGGCAACGAGTACCGTGAGGCGCAGGGCGGCGTGCCGCAGTGGAACCCGATGGCGGGCATGCGGTCGCTGTTCAACGGGTCGCTGGACCTCGACCAGCTGCAGCAGTACATGCAGATCCAGATGCAGATCAGCAACCCCAACTTCTATCAGAACCCCGCGGCGCCCGCTGTGGGCGAGCAGCCTGAGGGCGCGCAGTCAGCGTATCCGGGGTATGTGCCGGCGACGAGCGAGGCGAGTGCGGCGAACCCGCAACCGGAGAAGCAGGAAGAGGCGCCTCCAGGCATGGACGATAACGATGCGCCTCCGGGCATGTGGTGTGTTTGTTGGACTCGTTTCCTCGAACAAAGAGAGAACTGCAGTAATGGCACAATTTCGTTCTTCTTGTCCAGCTCCACGTCCCTCTCCATCGGCGAGACCTTCACGTTGTGGATGTACTCCTTCACCGCGTCCTCGTCCTCTTCCACCGTGTAGCGCAGCAAGAAGGACAGCGCCGCCGACACGTAGAAGAAGTTGCTGATCGACAGCGTGGACGCCACGCGGTCGCGACTCCTCAACAGGCACGTGAACACCACCGGACCCACGATCCTTCCCACGTTGTTGAACAACTCGCCCACCGCCGTCGTCGTGCCGCGACAATGGGGACGGTTCACGTTCAGCAGCAGCACCTTCAGCGCCGGTCCGGGGATGTTCAGCAGCACGCCCAGCGTGAAGAGCAGCACCGCGTGGCAGACGAAGGACCAGGCGGCGGAGAGGCCCTCGCTGATGGCGGGCGAGAAGAGGAGGGAGAGCAGCGGCATGGAGATCAAGTACCCGATCGCGATCACCACCGGCACGAACGCGCGGTTGAATCGGTACAGGATGCCGCAAATCAGCCCGGAAACGGCATTTCCGATCGCCGCTCCGATTCCGAAGAAGATGAACAAGGACGACGCCTACGACAGAACGACGACACCACGGCGCCTACAGCGTCCTGGGAGAAGCGCTTCTCGTTGGCGAGGATGTCGTGAAGGTAACTGCTGTACACGCCCCAAGGGATCGAACCCGGCAGACCCTGGAGGAACACTAGTATATCAAATGAGGTGTGTGGGGGTACGCAGCACGTTCGAGCGGACGCGGAGAGAGGAGAGGACTTCGCGTGCTGAGATGTCGAGGTATTTGGGGGAGGATTGCGTCATGCCGTCCGATTCGCCTCGATGCGGGAAGGACACTTCTACGGGTGAGGGTTCCGACAGGAGCACACGAGAGAGGAGGACGAGCGTGAAGAGACCCAGGAGGGGGATCAATTTGAAGAAGAAGCGCCAGCCGTAGCGCACGCTCATGAATCCGCTGAGCGTTTGACCCGCAAGCATGCCGAATCCAACGACACTGGAGCTGATCACGGAGGCGGTGGAGCGGAGGGAGGGAGGGAAGGAGTCGCCCAGAATCGACAGATAGATGGGAAGGCTGGAAATCACGAGAGCGCCAGAGAGTCCTCTCCAACAAAGAACAGGATAGTAGGAGCTGCTTAGCGGAACCACAAAAGCAGTAACATGGCACAGCAGCGTGATCACCAACAACACCATCTTCCGGTCGTAGATATCGGCAAGGTATGAAATGAGAACTGACGCGGGTGAGCCGATGAGGAAAAAGACGGTGCTAAAGCGACTTCCTACGCATTACAATTTCAAAAATAGTGTGGTACCGATCAAGGAATCACGCTCGGCGTCAGAGAAGCGGTAGTCCTTGGCCATTTGGGACAGGACGGGAGCAAACGAATTGTAGTAGAAATAGAGAAGGAGGGTGTTTATGGAGAGAACGACGATCGCAGGGACGTAGTGTTTGAAATCGAACGACTTTTTTCCGCCCGCTTCCCTGTCAATGCCTGCCATCGCAACATGAAACTCATTCATGGGAGACAGATGATGGCGTCCGGAACGAAAATGAGGCGAAGATGTCGATCCCGTGTCCGAACCCGCTTTTCGACCCTATTTCGGGGAGTGGGAGGAAAACGGCTCTCTTTTGGGAGTATCGCGACAAATGAATCCGCGTCGAAGAAAGGAGGTGTTTTGATGCTGATGATCAGAGACAGTGAACGGAGCACTTTTGGAGAGTGTTGTGTCATCACTTCACTGTTTGTCCCATTCTCCCTGCTCCATGGCGGAAGAGTCGCAGATCGTTACGTGCAGAACCGTGAGGTACTATGCCGACTGTCTTGCCACAAAGGCATTTCCGGACCTGATTGTGCGTGGTTGTGCTCTGTTATCAGGAGTAGAGCGAGCTGAAGATGATCGCTCCCTTCATGCCCTATGATCCGTGCACCCTGTTCATTTCGGAAGGGAAGATCATTACTGTACATTCTAATCATAATGGTGCAATTCTAGGGAGAGGATACGATGCACTACCGACAAATGCCCGTGGCTGGCTCGGAATTCTACGGTTTTAGCGACTCCACTATTTGAAGAATAGAAATCAAGGATGGGTATGTCGAGAACGGTGCCACGCTGATGGAGGACGGAACGCCGACCTGCGTGATGCGCATTTGGAAGTACTGTACGTGTTCTACTCCACTTTGAGCGTAGATGACTACGACGGAGAGTTCTACATCAGCAAAGCCATCTTCTGGGGCTGTCACGGGAATTGTCCCCACTGCCCAGAGAAGTGCAAGGTGTTCAAACCGTGCTGTGCAGAGACGTGCCAGTGCGAGGATCACGGCTGCCACTGCAACGATCATGGATGTCATTGCCACCACGAGGAGGAATCAAGTGCTTCTTCTGTTTGTTTCCAAATCGATGGAATAGAAAGGGAGCGAGAGGAATCGAACCCTTGGATCCGATTCTGGGCGGGGAACGCCCTTCCAGTGCGCCAGTGGGGTTGTGAACGGGCGCATTTCGCGGGTTCGGAGTACCAGTCAATTCAGCGCAATTCAAATCCACCCGGTACACGCAATGGATGCCTTCAATCAGCAGAATGAAACGAGCCAGCCCCCTGTTGCGGGTACTGGAGAAGATCGCTCCGGAACGAACTTCGTGCCGGAATACAAGATTCAGTCGGTTTGGAGGGATGGGCGTGATGACTAGCAACATTGTGGCCACCTTCAACCTAAAGAAGAGCATTTCCCTCGAAGAGGCGGTAACCAAGTTGCGTAACGCGGAATACAACCCAAAGGTACGAAGCACGATGAACAGGGGTGAGGACGTAGCGATTCGGAGCACTCATTGTCCGTATTCGCGATCCAAAGTGCACCGCCCTCATTTTCAAGTCAGGGAAGGTCGTCCTCGCCGGGACGAAGCGGACTGCAGACGTGGATATTGCGGCCAAGAAGTTTGTTTCCATTCTCTCTGTGGGCGCGAGCGACACGAGTGACGTGTAGAAGGCGCTCAATCTGAACAAGGTGGACGACGTCAAGGCCAACATCCACAACATGGTGGCGGTGGGCGACTACAAGTTCCCAATTCGTTTGGAGGGTTTGTCCATCGACCACATCGAGTCCACGACCGTACATACCCAACAACAGTCTCACGCCTAGTACGAACCGGAGCTGTTCTCTGGCCTCATTTACCGAATGATGAATCCGAAAGTCGTTTTACTGATCTTCGTTTCTGGGAAGGTGGTCGTCACCGGGGCGAAGGTAGCGACGAGTGGTGGTTGTGATGGGGTAGGACGAGAACGAGATTGAGAAGGCCTTTTCCAACATCACCCCCGTTCTCTATAGATGCCGAAAGGAATAACGCTTGTACTATTTTCGCTCTGTTTCGCAACAAACACGCCACAGGTCTGGGTTGATGAGGATTCTCCCAAAAGTGCCCTTCGAGTGGGCAATCACCTCCTTGTGCGCCTCCTGCACCTGCTCCAACGAGTACTCGCAGTCGATCAGAGGACTCATCAGCTCCGGCAGCGCCAGCGCCAACGCGTTCATCCTCTTCAGCGCCTCTTCGCGCTCCTCGCGCGTCTGGTTGAACAGATTCACTCCCATCATGGAAGCGGTCTTCGTGATGAGCATTCGGGGCTGGATCTCGATGCCGCCTCTGCTGCCAATGATGATGATCTCGCCGCGCTTGTTGATCACGTCCTATCCATCACACCACTCCCGCGCACCCACCAAGTCCTTGTTCAGGTTCACATTGGCGAGCATCTCGTATATCACATCGGGTCCCTTTCCGTCGTTGATTCGCTTCACTTCCTCGATGTAGTTGGGGTTCGTTCGGTTGAACACCCAGTCCACGCCGAGCTGCTGCAGATACGCCTCGGCCTTCTCCGTGGAGCAGCTGGCTGCAATGCGGATGTTCTTGTACGCCTCCATGGACTTCTTCATGCTCAGCAGGATCTTCACCAAGCTCGTTCCCACGCCTCCCGATGCCCCATGGATAAACACGCAGCGGTCGCGAATCTCCTTGGTGCACTGGATCGCACTACGCGCTCATCTCCACACACTGCTCGTACAATAGGGAGGTGAAGTAACCCGTTCCAATGCACGCTCCAGCCTTGAAGGACATGGTCTTCGGAAGGGGATACAGCTGATCCGCCGTGAAGACGCCGTGCGTTGCGTACGTCCCGCTCACCGAACCGCTGGAGTAAACGCGATCCCCCACATGGAACGAAGTCACATCTTTTCCCACGGACACTACCTCTCCAGCGCAGTCCAGTCCGGGCGTGTAGGGACACGGTCTCGAGGCCACATGCCAACCCTCGCGAATGTAGGTATCCACGGGATTCACGGCGGCGGCGTGAATGCGGACGAGAATCTACAGCTAAGGCAGGAAGGACGAAGACACCTGGGAGGAAGAGATGGACGGAAGAACGGCGCTCTTCACCACCTTCATCATCTCGGGTCCCCCATGTTTGCTGACAACAACGGCTCTAAACATACTCGCTAATGAGTGTGGAAGATTCAATTCTTGGGATCACCTCCCTTTCCATCCCGCTGTGATGGTGTCAGAACCGCGGTTCTCATCAAAGGATAAAGGTCATAGTATTTGCTTGAACAGATGCCTCTTCTGTAGTGTTGCGTGTTGGTCACGTAACGAGTAGCTATTCTCTCATTGCTCGCGGCAAAGTGGTCCTCGCCGAGAAGGAGATGACTCCCGGCAACTTCCCTACTATCGGCCGTGTTTTGCTGAACAAGGTCAAGCCCACGGATACGAAGATGTCGTTCGTGTACGACAAGTGATTGTGTTGTATGTGTTTTGATGCGTAGATACGTTTTCCATTACATCGTCGACGACGAGGTGGTGTACATGTGCATGGCGGACAAGGACTCGAAGCGAAGAATTCCGTTCGCGTACTTGAACGACATCAAGAGCCGCTTTGAGGAGATGTACGGCGACACGATCAAGACCGCCGTGGAAAACAATATGAACGAGGAATTCTCAAAGGTCATGGAGAAGCGTATGGTATGGCGTGTTTTCGTTCTGGTGACGCGTTCAGGAGTTCTTCAACAACGACCCGTCTGCCGACACGATCACTCACGTCCGCGGCCAAATCAAGGAGGTGAAGGAAGTGATGGTGGACAACATCGGTACGGAGCTGCTTTTCCCCATTATCAGTAGACAAGGTCCTCGGCAGAGGCGAAAAGATCGAGGAGCTCGCGGACAAGACGCGCGATCTCGACCAGCAGGCCTTCATTTTCAACTCTGACGCTCGCGCTCTTAAGAACACAATGTGGTGGCAGAACACTCGCAGCATTGTTATGATAGCTATAATCGTTATCGTTGTGATTCTCATTCTCGCAATCGCTGCTTGCGGAGGAATTACCTTCTCAAAATGCAGAAAGCAATAGTAGCGGACGCGTTTGTTGCAAACACGCATTAGTCGTCATCACTAAACACATCATCCACCTCCTTCTGGATCGACGCCGCCACCTCCTGATTCGGGTCCTCCACTTCCTTCTGACTCGATTCCTCCACACGCGAGCGCTTCTCCTCCTCCTCGTCCGAGCTGTCCACGGCGCGCACTCTCTTCTTCGCCTTCTTCTCCTCCTCCTCGTCGCTGCCCGCGTCCTCGAACACGTTCTTCTTCCCGCTCGTCTCCTCCTCGCTCATCTCGCCGTTGTCGTCCGTCGAGTCGCTCTCGCTGCTCTCAATAATCTCGTCGTCGTACTTGCTCGACGCGCCGCGGTTCCGCGTCACCGTGCGATGCGCTCGCGGCTTCTCCACACGCGCCGTCTCGATCGACGCCAGCGACGCCAGACTCGCCTGCAGACGTCGCTTCTCCTCCGCAGCGATCCTCTCGATCTGCTCGCGCCTCTGACGCTTCTCCTGCTCCGCCTTCAGCTCCTCCTGACGCTTCTGCTCCAGCACCTTCTGCACGTCCACCTGCGCCTGCGCCGACTGCTCCATCGCCTCCGCCAGCTCCTGGTCCAGCTGCTTCTGGTGCTCGCGCGCCGTCCAGAGGTTCTTGCAGCGCAGCAGCTGTTCGTCGATCGCCGCGCGGTCGCTATAACTCACACACCCCACCACCACGCACACCACAGCGCTCTTCTGGAGCGCGATCAGGCTGTTCAGCGCGAACTGCAGCGACATCTCCGCCTGCGCCAGGTCGCCCGGCTTGCGCAGACTGCGCTCCGAACAGCCCTGCGAGTGGAGTGGCTGCTTGCAGCAGGAGTAGCTCTGCGTGGCTCGGTCGAACACGCCCGTGTGGATATGCTGTACGTTGTTGAGAACGGACTCGGCGAAGGTGATGTGTGTGATCGTGAGGTCGTAGCCGATTTCTTCGTTCTACTTATCAGAGTCAATCTTCGCTGAGTACGTCGGGGTCTTCCTTCGACAGCGCCTCCAGCACCTGGATCGCCCTCGCGTACTTCTTCGCCTTGAACAGCGCGAACGCCATGCGCAGCGACACCGCCTCGTCCTTCTTCTCCTTCAGCAGCGACTCGTACAGACACACCGCATCCTCGTACTTCTCCTCCGCCAACAGCATCCCGGCCACGTTCAGACAACAGCTCTTCAGGTCGATCACGCTCTCGCGCACCTTCTTGAACACGCGCAGCGCCGCCTGCGTCTTGTGCGTGCGCTGGAGAACGATGCCGCAGCCGTTGGCGAGGAAGACGTTGCGCGGGTTGCGATGAAGACTCTTCTTCAGCATCTCCACGGCGATCTTGAAGTAATTGGAGGACTCGGACACGCGCGAGATGTGAAGGTACAGGTTGATCAGGAGCAGATTCAGGTACAGGTCCGTCGTGCGGATCTTGGACACGTACGAGTGCGTGATCAGCGAAACGGCCTCCTCTTCGCGGTGCGCCTGAGAAAGCAGCTCCACGTACAGACACAGCGCGTCGATGTAACTGTTCAACACGTATGTCTGCAGCGTCGCCGATTCACGGAGGAACTACACATGATTCCGTCGTGCAAATGAAACTCCCGACGCGAGTTGCTTGCCCAGCTCGGACGAGAGCGTCTTCAGCTTGCTCTCCGCCTCCTCCAGCTGTTTTCGCTTCATCAACAACTTTGCCTCTCGCAGCACGCAGTCGTAGTACTGCGGCACACACTTCAATATCGCTTCATAGATGCGCTGCCCCAACGCTTCATCGCCATGCTTCTCCGAGAACACGCCGTAGTTATACAGCAGCGTTACATTCAGGTTGTCCTCGCACAGCTTCGCCAGCTCCGCCTCGCTCAGCTCGCTCACGCTCTTCTCTGGGACGCCGCAGTTCCCCAGCTCCACGCGCACCACCTCGTTCAGCGCCGTCTTCGCCCCGCCCGCGTCGCCGCACATGTCGCGCAGCACGGATATGTTGTTCCACACCAGCGGCGAGAACGCGACGCCCGCGGACACGGCCAGCGCCACGTAGTTCTCGTAGAACACGCGTGCGCGCGCGATGTCGTCGGGGGAGTGGAAGTTGCCCTGCCACAACTGACCCTTCAGCAACAGTGAATTCAGCAATGGCTTGATGGCGAACTGATCGGGTTTCTACGCGTCACTCTGCGATGACAGCCCCACGTCGGGCACGGCGGCGATGGTGTTCATCGCCTTCGGCAGCTCGTTGGACTTGAACTGGAGATAGGCGGCGAGGAAGGCGATCTCGTTGTTGGTGCCGCCGATCTGCGAGCACGTACTGCAGTGCGCGCGCGCCTGGATGCGCAAGTCCTCCTTCTCCTTCTTCGTCCGCGCCACGGCGGAAAGGTGGATCAGCCTATCCCTCAGACGCTCCCGCGACACCCACACTTGGATCATCTCGTACTGCGCCAGCAGGTTGCGCTTGTTCGCGTGGATCGCCTTGTCGTACATCTCCTTCGCGTGGCTCCAGTTGTTCAGCGCGTGGTAGCAGCGACCCAGCAGCTCGTACGCCTCCGACTTCACCGTCGACATCTTCGCCTCCTTCAGACACTCCTTCGCCAGCTGCATGCACGTCGCCGTGTCGCGCACCTCGATCGCCAGCTTGGCGCCCGACTCGCCCGTGAAGGGTGAAGCTAACACGCACGATGTTGCCGTCACAGCGTCCTGCGACGACTTGATGCGACACACGGTGTTGTTGATGCGCAGCGGCAGTGCTGGGTGGAGCGACGAAACGCCCTCGCCCTCGAGTGTGACCTGGACCGAGCCCTTGGTGGCGGTGGCGGTAAGCGCGGGCAGAGTGGACCACCTCCAGAAATGGTGATCGGCCGTGTACACGAGAACTTGGGGGTGTGAGGGGTTGATGGCATGCAGTTGCTTGATGGTCTGCAGGGATGTGATGATGCGCTCCTGTGGAGACAGCGACGGCGAGGTGCGCTGCAGCGACGCCTTCATCGCGAGGGCTTCTTCGTTCTCGGGGTCGATTTGAAGCGCGCGGTCCAGTGCCATGAACGCCTTCTTGTAGTTGCCAAGCTGGTAGAAGCAGTAGGCGACTCCGACGCGGAGCGAGGCGGGAGCGTCAGGATGGTCTACGGGAAGAAGAGAGAAGCATCACTACTGTAGATGGCCATCTGGTATGCGCGGATCGCCTTCTTGTAGTCACGAGACTGGATGAAATAGAGCGCTGCCGCGATGGTGGCGAGCAGACAGCGATCGTCTCGGTCGATGGCGTGATTCATGTAACTGCGCGCCGCCTTCATGTCGTCCTAGTCGTCATGCCACGGTAACGCAGCACACAGTGCGGAGACAGTAGATGCACTTCAACGCCAGGGCGGTTGCGGCCGCAGTTTTATCCTGCATCTCCCAGTTGATGAGACTGTTCGACTCGAGATCCTACGCCGTCACTCGCCTCGCTCCACTCCAAACGTATTTCTTGAACTCTTCCTGACTCACTGTGTTCACCTTCATCTATCGGTGACGGTGCAATTCCGACGTCTCACCTTGTACGCCATTCGGTAGTTCAAGAGAACCAGCTTGCAGTAGTACTCGTTCTGGAATCGCTGGAAAATCTCCTCCTTGAACACAGCGTTCACGATTTCAAGAAACTGGCTGTACTTCTTCATGCTGTAGTACCCCGACTACGAATCACGCGTCTATCCGAGAGCAATACGGCGACCTGGATCCAGTACATCGGGTGCACGCACTCTCCCAGCAGAATCTCGATAAGCTTGCTGGGATCGTCGGACAACTCATCTACGAACAATTCGATGCATTCATCGGAATCGCTCAACGGAATACGGATCGACGGATACTGACTCTCTCCCTCAACTTCCATTCTCGTGTTTCTTTGAAATGACCGATTTCGACCCTTATTCTGGAAGACTGCATTCGGGGCTGGTTTTCGTCATCGTGGCTTCCAATTCTTGGGATGCCATGCCCGAAATCACCCCATTTTTTCGCAGCTTATCTAGTTCTCTGAACCCGTTGCTTTGTGTTCAAGTGGAATATGCCAATGCTGCTTGAATCTGATGACAATTATGAAATCAGAGAAATGATTGGAAACGGGTGACAGTCTTCGAGCATAGTCACAACTAGAGGGTTTAGTGAAGTGTATATGGCGCTTGACAAGAGGTCAAACGAATTGGTTGCCATAAAGAGAATGAGACTGTTTGAGAGGGATGACTCTCTGATGAAGGAACCAGAATTGCTCAAGTCATGCATTTCTAGGTACATTGTGAGATATTACGATGCATTAATGAAAGATAATGAACTGTGGGTACGTAATGCCTTAACTGATTGAAGAGTAGCTCGTGATGGAATACTTGCATTATGGAACGATTGAAAGATATTTGAGGAATGGGAATCGATTGAATGAGGAGGAGTTGCGGGAGGTGGTGAGTTGTTGTTTGCTGGGGTTGTCGTATCTTCACAAGAGGAATATGCTGCACCGAGTACTCGGACCGCGCTGGTTCATATTGTAGGATATCAAGCCAGGTAATTTGTTTCTTTCCGAGGGTGGGATTGTGAAGTTGGGCGACTTCGGCTTGTGTTCGCAGTTGGAGCACTCTTATTCCTTGCGGACCACGGTGTGTGGAACTACGATGTACATGGCTCCTGAGACGTATAGAGGAGAATCCTGCTTGAAGAGCGACGTGTGGGCACTTGGGATAAGTGTTATTGAGATGGCTGAAGGAAAGCATCCATTTCAGGGTAGTTCTCCGTTTGAAGTAGTGAATGACTGGCAGTATGATGTGAAGATAATGAAACATGTTATCTTTGCTACCCCACCTTCACTCTCTTCGTCGGAGTGGTCGAGTGATTTGGTGGACTTTGTGAATCGGTGTTTGGTGAGGGACGTGAAAGAGCGAGCATCCGTGGATGAGTTGTTGCAGGTGAGTCTTTTCAATGCGATGTGACCATTAGCACCCATTTGTGAAAGACTCTGTGGAGAGAATCGTGCACAAGGGTGGTTCATCCATATTGTTAAGATTGGCTGAGAAAGCTGCGAGAGAATTGGACTGGCAGACGTCATATGGAAGCCGGAATCATCCATTTAGCATGGGTAGTGCAGGCAAGAGACGGCTTGCATTGGGGTGTGCTCCAAGTGGATCCGATTTGGCAGAATGCATCGATCCAAGTTCCTCAATCGAAGCGGAATCGACGTTACTGCTGATTGAGCATGATCGATCCTTCTTTGAGAACCGACCTGAAGTGGAGGTGATCAGAATGCGTAGTGGAGTGTGCGACGATCCTGACATTGATTGTTGGAAGCTGCATTTGTTTCCTGCTTTGAGGGAATTGACTGTGGGCGATGACTGTCTTCACTTCGTGAAGGAGGTGAAGCTGATTGGATTGAAGAGGCTGGAGAAGGTGGAGATTGGACGCAATTGCTTTCGTGAGAGTGAGGGCTGTTTTGAAGTGAGTGAGTGCGGTGCGTTGAAGAGTGTGAAGATGGGTAAGGGTTGTTGTGTGAAGTGGAGTTCATTTGTGATGAAGAATTGTAGTATTGAGGAGGTGAGTATTGGGGATGGCTGTTTTGTGAATTGTGAGAAGACTGTATTTGAGAGTTAGAGTACAGTGGAGATGTAAGGACTAGATCTGAAGGGATTGAAGACATTGACTCTGGGCAGGGACGTGTTCAGAGGCGATGATACGAACCGAAATGTGTTCGTGATGAAGAGTGTGCCTTCAGCGAAGCAGTCATGATTAGACTTGGATCATCTCAGCAAGCTTGATGCTGATATGAAGGCGCTTCGCAATGTGAAGGACGTAACCCTAATCAACATCCCTGAACTGTGCGCACTGACCCTACGAATCGCCTTCAGGGTTGTTGAGACAGTAGTGATGGATAACGCGGGTGCGTTTGAAGAGGTGGATGAATTGAGAGCGAGAGAGAGGATTGTTGTGGATGATCAGACGAGGCTGGAAGAGTTGTCTCCTGGTGTTAGAGTACTTGAACTGAGTGACAATTGCTGGAATGATGTGAAAAGGAAGGTGTTTGGAATGGAGGGGTTCAACTGCTTAAGAGAATTGAGAATTGGTGATGAGTGCTGTATGCACGTGAGTTCGTTCAGACTGGATGGATTGAGTAAGTTGGAGAGTGTGGAGATTGGCACTAACAGCTTCACTCAACACAAGAATTGGTATGGAAATGATCCAGATCGTCACTTCTATTTGAAGAATTGTCCCAAGCTGAAGGTACTGACGATTGGTTATCATTCCTTCTCTGATTACAAATCGCTTGAGATTGAGAATGTGGATGCATTAGAAACGCTTGTAATTGGAGATATGAATAGAGAGAGTTTCAACTTCCATTACGCTTCATTGGACCTAACGAGTATTCTCATTCACAGTGAGTGATGACTAGACATCCCCAACTTGAAAACAATACAGCTCGGGATAGGCTCATTCAGCGGCTGTTCTCCAAGTGTGACTGATTGCCACTCCATCCCATCCAATTCCATTTCTCTCGATGCGAATGCGAACCGCTATTCTCTCAAACGTCCCCGCTTTCTTGACGGTGGCTGGTTCGCGCATACAGTCATCAGTAGATCACAGCGACGGCGTGCTTCCAAAGAATCCGTTCAAGGAGAAACAGCAGCCAACGAAAAGAACCGACTGTGCCGTTGTCTCATGACTAGACTGCTTTAGTCAGTGGAGCTGGGATGAGGTGAATTGGAACGGAGCCGAGTTGCTGTCTGTTGAAGTCATCGAAGTGGAGGACAACGCATACAACGGAGAAGAATGGAGCGCGCTGGATTTGAGCGGATTCGTGAATCTGAAGGAATTGAGAGTGGGAAAGGGTTGTTTCGATAACGTGGACAAACTGACTGTGACTGGGTTGAGCGAACTGAAGAGTGTGGTGATTGGAATGAACAGCTTCACGAGGAAGAATGGCCGTTTCGTTTTGAGGAACTGTCCTTCGTTGAGAGAGCTGAAGATTGACTCCTATTCCTTCTCGGATTATGATGTGTGCGAGATTGAGAGTGTGGATGCGTTAGAAGGGATCGAAATGGGCAATAACGCCTTCTATTGGGTGTCGTTGGAGTTGAAGAGTCCTCTCATTCACAGTGAGTGATGACTAGATATGCCTTCTCTCAAGACACTTGAGTTTGGCAGAAGAGCCTTCCATGATTGCTCTCGTGTTGTGTTTGAGAGTGAATGATTGTGATGTGAGTGATTGAATAGACTTGCCTAACTTGACTTCCATTCAAATGGGATACAGCGCATTCAAGTTCAAGGAGGATAGTGCAAGCACGTTGATCATGCGAAGTGACCCTCCTCGATTGGTTTGACGAAATAGACTTGCCCAGTCTCACGTCACTCACCACAGAGGAGAACAGCGGTTCATTCACGAATACGCGTCACACCATTCTTGAGCGTGATACACTCTGATGTGAAGTGAAGCGTAGACTTGCCCAATCTCACCAACGTGCGACTTCCGAATGCCTTCTGCAGCACGACTGGCTTCATGATTGCAGGGAGTCCTCACGTCATTCCTCTCTCACCCACAGACATCGGCGCTCTTGCGCGTCATCCCTGTCTCCCAAAGCCCAATCGAAGCATGACTGTGTTCAGCTTCACAGACAAGCAGTCTGTTGAAATCGTGATCGAGATCGTCATCAGTGATGGCATGAGGGAGTTTGAATCCCCTGTTTTAGATTTGAGTCCCTTTCATAAGCTGGAAACACTTAGGATTGGAAATGACTGCTTTGAGAATGTAAATGAAATGAAACTGATTGGACTGACTGAGTTGAGCTGTATTGTGATTGGAGAGAACAGTTTCACCAGGAGCAAGAATGGAAATGACCCAAATCGTTGCTTCCTTGTGAAGAACTGTCCCTCGCTGACTGAAATGAAGATCGGCTCTCAGTCCTTCTCCGACTACTCCGTGTGCGAGATTGAAAACACGCCGGCGCTGGAGTTGATCGAGATGGGTGGCTTGAAGGAGTGGGGCGGCAGCTTTCACGCCGCTTCGCTGGAGTTGAAGAGTATTCGCATTCATTAGGAGTGATGACTAGACATGCCCTCGCTCAAATCCCTTGTGTTTGGCTTTGGCTCGTTCTACGTCTGTTCTCACGTTGTGTTTGAGAGTGACTCCTTCGCCTCCACCTCACTGAATAGACTTGCCCGAATTGGAGTCCATTCAAATGGGCGGGTATGCCTTTCGATTCAAGAATGATGATGTAAGCACGTTGATCATGCGAAGTGGTTCTCCTTGACTGGTGTAATGGAATAGACTTGCCCAAGCTCGCCCTTCTCACGACGACTGCCGAAAGAAGAATGTGTCGATGGTACGGCGGCACCTTCCAGTACCCACAACACGTCGTCCTTGAGAGTGGTGCTCATTCCCGTGGAGTGATAACTAGACATGCCCAATCTCAACAAGTTGATTCTCCCGGAAGCCTTCAAGTACAAGGATGATGTCACTGTCAAAGGAGGTACGCATTTCGCTCCTCCTCACACGGCTAGATATCGGAGCTCTTACGTGCTACTTCAGTTGCTCTTGTTTGTTCACTCACAGCCCTTTCCCATTTCACAATTGGTTTCCCTTCCACCCGTCTTCCCTGGTAATCCCTCTCCATGAAGATTGCTGCTCTGCTAAGTGGAGGAAAGGATTCCTGCTACAACATGCTCCAGTGTGTGAAGCACGGACACGAGATTGTGTGTCTCGTGAATCTCCTTCCGGGTAGGATTCGCCTCTGAATGCTGATTCGACAGAAAACGCAAAGATCAACGAACTCGACTCTTTCATGTACCAAACCGTCGGACACACGGCCATCGATGTAGCGCTTTCCACAGATAGTAACGTGCAGGCAATCGCGCAAGCAATGGAAATCCCGCTGCTGCGTTTCGCCATTACGGGCAAGTGCATCGATTCAGAGTTGTCGTACAATCCCAAGAATGGAGACGAGGTAGAAGACCTATATGCTGCTCTGAAAGCGACCAAGGTTCATTTCGCGTGTTTCTCCTTACTCGTAGGAACGCTTTCCTGAGATCGAAGGTGTTTCTTCGGGTGCCATTTTGTCGAATTATCAGCGAACGCGCGTCGAAAACGTGTAGACCCTTTCCTATTCCCTTTTCCGTAGATGCGATCGTCTGGGACTGATCTCCGTGGCCTACATGTGGGAGCGGGAGCAGCGCGCTCTTCTTCATGACATGATCGAAGACGGTATAGTGGCTGTCATTATCAAAACGGCAGCGATGGGACTCGATCGAAGACATGTCGGAAAGACGCTGAATGAGCTGGAGCCCTATCTGCTGCACATCGCAGACATCTACGGCTGTAATCCCTGTGGCGAAGGAGGCGAGTACGAAACATTCACCATCGACTCTCCGTTGTTCAAGCACCGCATCGTGTTGTACTCGCTGCGCTAACTGTTGATGATGTAGCGATGAGTCCGAAATCGTCGTCCACTCCAACGACGTGGATGCCCCCGTCATCCTTCTCGTACCCCACACCTGGCACCTGGAACCGAAGGAGTGGACAGCGATCACGCCACTGCCTCCTCCACTCGCCGTCACCTCCTCAGAAAGAAGAGTGATTTCTCCTCGGACGTCGTTTGCGCTGATTCACGAGGATTCGCAGCGTATTCAGGGATCCGTGGAGGAAACGGCTCTTTGGCTCCAGCAAGCGACCACTGCACAGAGCGTTACGCTGATTCTCCCGCCATCTGTGGAGCCCTCGCGTCTGCTGTCCTGTCTCCCCGCGTCATCGCCGCTCCTGTGCGTTCAGTGGTTCTTGATCATCCATAGACAAATCATCTTCTCCTCCTCGGTGGGATCCCCCATTCTCACCATCGACGATCACCCCGCCTCCTTGCTCACGTGGAAGTCTCGCAGTTGCTGGTGTCCGCCCGCCGTCGCCTCGTACTCGCTCATCCAGCGTGCAAGCAGGTTCTTCTCGATGCCGTGGATTCTCCCCGTGGAGGCGGACTCGTTGGTGTACGCGTGTGCTTCCGTGAGCGACGCGATGGCGCGTGTGGCGGAGTACGAGGCGAAGATGCTGAAGAAGCTGTCGAGTGGGTGTCAGCCGTGCGTGAGGACGGTGCTGCGGAGTGGTGGGAGTGTGGCGAGGGAGTGATGGATAGCGTGTTTCGGAGAGGAGGTGGATGAAGCGAGGGAGCGTGAGGAGGCGAGGGAGCGTGTGGTGGTCGCGGGATGGGTGGACAAGGTGATGTTCGACTGTGCTGTGCAGGAGAGCTGTCGCGGTTATGTGCGGGATGCGTACAATGACGAGTGCGAGGAGTGTGTGGAGATGAAGGAGGATTCAATTCAGATCCGGTACGGTGATCACGTCATGATTCGCGTGATGGGCTTCCGTTCCGAAAAGGAAGTGGAAATTGAGAAGGAGGCGCTCGCCTTCTCGTACGCCACGGTCTATTTCGATGTGGAAAAGGAAGGGGATTGGAATGCGCTGCAAGAAGGTAGGAGAAGTGTACGCGTGTGAAGGGTAGAGTTGAAGGACTGGAATCCTGTCTTTGTTCCCGTCGCTGGTTTGAAGGTGTTATTCGAAGGTGAGCAGTGGAAGGAGTACCCCGTTGTAGTGGAGATGGATTGTACAAATTGAGAAGGCTCGCTCCTGTTTGTTCTTCCCTCCGGATGACGCAGAATACGAAGTGCCAGAAAAAGGGCGGAAATCGGTCCATAATCCAATTCCAAAACACAATTTGTACGATCGGGTTTGCATTCTCATGGAGTTTATTAGCACTATTCCCAAGGAGAGACTGACGATTTACAGTGAACGGTTGGTGTAGAGCGTGATTCTGTAGTCAAGAAGGATGAGGAGTCTATTATTGCATTCCGTGTTTTCAACAACAGCGACGAGAGTGTAGGATTGTGTTGGTCGGCCCGTGAAGCGATTAGGTTGCCTGTATGGTGAACTCAAACAACAAGGAATTGTACGTGGTCAAGCCCACGCGATTCCTTATTGCTCCTAAGAAGGACAAGCTTATCAGTTGTAGGCTCTCGTGGCGCCTCGTGTGATTCTGTAGTGCGCTGCGATAAGGCTACGGTGAACGATCTACTGGAAGCGGACTTGCCGACGAAGTACGCATTCTATCTATCGCTCATTCGCTAGGAACAAGCTTCAGATCGTTGCCTATAAGCTGACCAAGGGTCTTGAGCAGGTGATTTTGAACGAAAAGGACAAGGCGGAGAAGGACGTGCTGAAGGAGCAGGTTGCTTCCCCCTTCCCCGTTGATTCCTAGTGGTCCGCCATCCAGGCATGCAAGAGCTACTCGAAGTACCTGAACGTGCGCTTCACCAATATCCTTTTGTCGTTGCTTTCCAGTTTTCGTAACAGCCACCCAATCCTGCTGACGTTGGTTACTCGACCTGCGTATCGCCCGTGGGCGAAGAGGACGACTGTATCAGTAGTGTAGGCGCGCGCGTTATGAGTAATGCGTAGTGTGTTTCCCATGTGTCTTTCACGCGTCGCTCTCTGGTTGCGTGTGTCGTGGTCGCTGGAATGGCTATGCTCTTCAGCGTTATCTATCAGCATTGGCATTAGCGCTGTTTGTTGCGGGAAACACGCCAAAAGGACTAACTCCGCTTTGCGTGGTGGCTGTTGCTCCGAACGCGAGAAGACCGCACCACCTGGTACAGCTGTCTCCAAACCAGCCCACAAATCAACAGCACGCACACTACTCTACGCATTATTCTTCTCCGCCTCATCTACAGTACAACGTGTGACAGCGCATCTTCCACAGACCTGTCATCCACGCATTTCCCTCTCTCCAGCAATTCCCCCGATTCCACCATTCTCCTCAGCTCCTCTCTCGATTTCTCCCACTGCTCCACCTCGATCGCCGGCTGCTGGATGTTCATCGCCTGGCGCAGACAATCGCGCACCGTTGACTCCGTCCAGAACCCCTCCGGGAACACAACGCAGCGCTGCTCTCGCTGGAGCGTTTGGATGGTGACGCGATTCCGACGTGACGGAATGCACAGCAGCGGAATGCGCGAGAACAGAGCCGACTCGACGAGAAGCGCGTCGCAGTAGGAAATCACGGCAGTGATGGAGTACGTGGATAACAGATGGAAAGGAGAGACGCGCGACGAATCGATGATCATCACATTCTTCCGAGCGATGCCGCGAGGGTTCATCGTGCCCAGAATGATGACGTTGATGGACGGGTCTTGCAACCCGCCAACAATCGTCTTGATTTGCCACACATCAAATCCGGCATTATCTCCCACATACAGAAGAACACGCGTGGTGATCTGCGACGCGTGCAGAAAAGACAAAATCTGGCCCGTTATCGACAAATCGGCAGACCCGGAACGAAATGCAGGACCAATGGGGATCCACGTGGATGGAAGCGAACGAGGGAAAGGAGAAGGTGGAAACAACGATGAAACGCCGTCAAAAAACAGAAGAGGAGCCGAGTAGAGGAATGGAGGCTGGGGCGGGAGATGGAGCGACGCGATGAAGTTGTTCATGAACGAAACCATATCGTCGACCACCACGCTCATTTCCGTGTAGTGAAAGCTGTCAGCGAGATCATCTAGTGGTTGATGGGAAATAGAGCGCATACGCATCGGATAGTAGTCGTGGAGTGGTTCTGCAGAAAACAAAAGCAGGGGAGTGTTGTGGGCGTGAGCAGCCACCTGAATGCCCGGAAGGAGGAGATCACACAAAACGAGAGAGGGCGAAAATCTAGCCATCAAACAAATAGCGAAGAAGCACTTTTGGATGTAAGAATCCATCTCCCTGTAGAGTTGGTTCATGCTCTCCTTCCCAATCTAGAAGTGAGTGCAACAGAACTGCCAAACTTGGAACAGGTGATTCAGGTAGTAGTCGCGGCCATTGGTGGAATGGTACGAAGTCCTGATGAGAGTACTCAGCTGATTGTCGTCAATCGGAAACGCTCCCATGTTGTACGTCTAGAATCGAAAGGAAGAGGAACGAGTTACCTTCCACGTCACGCGATCGCTCTTCTCTGCGATTGGAATCGGTCTGAACACTCCCACCGTGATATCGTACTGTGACTGCATTGTTTCGGCTATGTACATCATTGCGTCTACAACACTCAGCGATATCACTAGAGAGTACCGAAATGGAAGGGAAAAGGCAACGCAATCACGAACAACGACTTCTTCTTTCCCTCCGAGTGGGAAGAATGGGAAGGCGTCTCGACATAACGAACATCACCCCCCGCCACTCTTTCGCACAAGGAAAGCGCACACAGCAAGCATTGGACTAACAGGAGGGCTGTTAATCGCCAATGCATCTTACGTGGGAAATGAGACTGAACGACTCTGATTCTGCAATCTCTTCATTCTTTTGATGGAAAACGCAAATCGGGAGTGGACAACGAAAAGCACAGAAATGGCTTGCTTGACTGGAAAGAGACTGGATTGTTGGGTGTTGGGAGAGGAGATCAAACGAGACTCACAGTTCAGCATATACAAGGGTGGGCTCTCTTTTGAATCCATTCACGGTAGTGTTTCGGGACGGAAACAGCGACGAACGGTACCTGCTGGCGATAAATCAGGATCTGTCGGCGGATCCCAACGAGTTGGACTGTATTGACGATTCTTCGCTTCTGCCTGTGAATCTGAACTGCAGACCTCTGTACACATATTACGATAATCACTGTGGTCGTTTCCATATCAAATCATCCTCAGGCTTTCCCATCATTCCGCCAAGCGAGTCCTATGGCTCCTACAACGGGAACGAATACTTCGTGTTCGAGCGAGTGTCCCGCAGTCTCAGCTCTGTTGTCTCCGACACTTCCTTGGTCGTGACCGACGAAGACCTGTTTACCATTGCCTTCCAACTGTTGGAAATCGTGCGCATTTGTTTCGCTGAGGGGAAGGTGTTCAAGAATCTGCATGTGAACGACTTCTTCTTTCGCCGCACTACCAGGGGGTATCGCATCGTTCTCCTGAACCAGGACTTCTTCTCAAAGAAAGGAGCGAAGGGAGCTGTCTCACGTGTAGAGAGTGCTTCTTCATCGAGGATCCGACGTTCACCTCTGTTTCCGTGATGAACGGCAATGGTACAGCTGCTCGCCCGATTTCAACAGTAGAGCCAACGCAGATCGACAATCTCCATTCCCTCGCCTACATTCTCGTGTTCCTGGCGCAGGGAACGCTCCCCTGGATCGGCGGCACCGACGTGATGGTAAAGGAGATGAAGGAGAGTTCCGTCCTCTTGCAGTGCTCTCCCTATGATGGTATCACTCGCATCATTCCCTGATTGTCAGAAATCGTTCCCGTTTTGCTCTCATCGGAATCCTCCTTGCTCGCCATTGATCAGTGTTTGGAGCTACTCCGTCAGCGAATGACATCGGGCGTAATCACGTTTGGCGTGCGTGTTGTGTTGTTTCTTGATATGTAGCGAGACATGGCGAAGTTCACCAAGAAGAGTTGTGGTGGTTATCCCGTCTCATCGCTAGAGCGGATTCAGCCTCAACTCACGCCTCCTCCTGTAACTCCCACGAAACCCCCAGTGGCACAGAACGCTCCCGTCTCGCCGAATCGCGTGGTGGTGGTGGCTGGTCAGCGCTATGAGGTGAGGATCGTGAACGGGAAGCGTCTGATGGAACCCATCGGTTGTCTTGTTCCACCGATCCGAAGTCCCCGCAAACGGGGTGTGGCGAGCATCGAGGTGAAGCCGGCTGTGGAGGATTCCGTTCCGGTGGGCGGGAGATCTTCGGAGGAGGTGGACGTGCAGTCTTCTGTGAATGAGTCACTTCCTGTGAGTGTGAGTGAGTCACTTCCTGCGAATGTGAATGACTCGCTTCCTGTGAGTGTGAGTGGGAAGGATTCAGAAACGCAGCCTCCTCAGAACGCAAAGAAAGAAGCACGGACTGTTCCCTCGCGAGAGAAGCCGGTCACCACGGAGAAGAAGCGAGTGCCCGACAAACTCCCTCAACTCCCGGTGGAGTCAGAGATGCGGACTCATGGATAGGTCGTGAGAAGAGAAAAGAGAATGACACGACTCCCTGACAAGCCGTCGAAGAGAGTGAGGATTGAGAGCCGCTCCGTGTAGGAAGAAGAGAGAGAGCGTAAGAGGTAGAGCAAGCCGCGTGTCTCAGTTCTTCTCGTCTTCTCTCTTCTCCAGTTTCATTTTCACCTTCGGTGTTCTGGCGTTAGACAACCTCTTCTCGCCTTCTTGTTGGAACAAACACGCCACACAAGCACAGAATAAGATGGAGGCGCGCCGAAGTCAAAAGACAGCGGATCGACGCACTCCAGAGTCACAGGCTGATTATGGAAGCCATTCGCAAGACACTCAAAAACAGTATTCGACAGAAGCTTCAGCTCCTCGTTGCTCGTGTCCACCTGGAATATCATGGAACGAATGGCGGTCACGAGGTCCTTGTCCTTCAACAGCTCGTTGCACGTCACTTCTACACCTCACTCGTCGTCCACACTCCCACCCGTCGAACACAACTCGTAAATCACGCGCAGCAGGCACACGCGCACCTCCTCCGACATGCTGCCCGTCATGCGCGAGGAGATCGCGTCCAGCAGCCCGTTCTCCAGCAGCAGCTGCGCGTTGGTCTCGTCGTGCAGGTAGGAGCAGAGCAGCTGGATCGTGTTCGCCATCCCCACCTCCGTGTTCATGCTCTGGATGAACGCGCGCACCACCGCCGTGGGCGCGAAGCGGGCGAACCGTCCAAGCATTTCTCCTACGCATCACAGCACGAGTGAGAACCCACGGTCGTTCTGGTACTCGTCGTAGAGAGCCACCAGGTCGCTCTGCGTGGAGCTGTACCTGGCGCCCTTGTTCACCTCGTCGAACAACACCTTCACTACCTTCAGTCGCGTGTCGTCCTTGCTCGCGCTGCGCAGACAGGAGGTGAGCGTGGAGATGGCGACCTCGACGGAGTGCTCGTCCTCGTTCAGCAGCTCGATGTTCTTCAGGATCGCGAGAATCGTGCTCTCGCTCTGGATCACGGCGTGGCTGTTGAACAGCTCGCACACCATGGAGAACACCGCCAGCACCACGTCGCTGCTCTTCACCTGCGTCGACCCGTCCTCGAGGAACAGACTCACCAGCAGGTCGATCGTCAGGTGGTACAGCTGCGACTCCTTCTCTACACCTCACGCCTCTCTCTCAACGCTACCCGGCAGAATGGACATGAAGGCGCTCAGGAAGGGCGCGTATGACACGTCCTGTCTGTGGGTCTGGAACAGCGCGATCAGCTGCTCGATCCCGTTCTTCTCGATGAACTCGCTCTTGTACGCCTCGATGCGGCCCAGCAGCGTCACCGCGTCGCAGAACAGCCGCACGTCGCTCGCGCGGTCGCTCAGCTGGCTGAATGTGTCGAAGCAGTATTCCACGAAGGGCTCGTTGATCAGAATGCAGTCCTGCGCGGACTCGCTCTCCGCGTCCTCGGGCCGATACACGATCAGCGGCTTCTCTACGCGTCAGTGGAGGAGGAGAAGACGACGAGTGATGGCGCGACAGATGATGTCTGCCTTGAGAAGCCACAGCAGCGAGTCCGACACCAGCGCGCAGTTGGCGAGGAAGAAGCGAATGCCCTCGCACTGCACCGAGTCGCAGCGCGTGACCAGCGCGAACACGAACGACACCACCAGCTCGAACAGCTGCACCTCCTCGTCGTTCCGGTTCGTCGGGCGGTTCGACTCCGCCGGCTGCGTCGACTCCACCGATGGAACCGATGGAACCGATGGAACTGATGGAACTGATGGCGCCAACTCCACCGACGGAACTGACGGCACGGACGGCGCCGAGGCGGGCACGGAGGACTCGCTGGTGCGCTGCGCGGACTCGACCGGCGTGGAGGCGTCGAGGTCGGGCGCGGTGGAGTCTCGTCCTTGGATGTCGGAGAGTCGGTAGGTGGCGATCACCACTCCCTGCTCGTGCTGCGACGACTCGTCGGGCGTGTGCAGCAGAGGGATGAGACGCATCGCGACGCGGATGAGCTGCGAGAGGAGCGGCGAGGCGGTCAGCGCGGCAAGCTGCTCAGCGGTGATGGTGACCATGGTGGCGAAGTGGACCATCGCGATGACGCAGGCGATGTCGGAGGTGACGGAGGGCGCCTGCACGCAGGTCAGCAGCATCGCCAGCACCTCCTCGGTCATGGAGATCTGCTTGGGCGCGTGGAGCGCGAAGTAGTCCAGGATCTGGAAGGCGTGCTTGACGATGTCGGTGTCGGTCAGGAAGGTGGTGATGACCTCCATCATCGTCACGTCGCAACCGTACTGAATGAGATCCCCCACGTTGATCTTGTTGTCGCAGAGCGTCTTCAGCCGCTTGAGGCTGATCAGCACCTCGATGGCGGGGTACTCGGCGCACTTCACCAGCGTGTTCATGATCTGGAGCAGCGGCGAGTCCACCAGGTGCGAGATGTCGTTCACCACGGGCTGGGCGTACGTGGAGTGCAGCGACGTGGAGTACTGCTTCCGCGCGAACTGCAAGTTCTGGAGCAGCAGGTCGCGTTTGATGGCGATGTCGTGATCTGGCTTGATGCTCGGGTCGAGCCCGCGCAGCACCTCCTCCACGTCGCACTGCTGCAGCTCCTCGCAGCCCTCCTGCGTCGTCGAGCACTGATAGAGGATCCACACGCACTCCATCGCCACCTTCTCGTTCACGGGTGTCTTCTTCAGCGTGCCCACGAACACGGGGATGGAGTGGCTGCCGATGAGGCTCCTCGTGCAGTCGATCGAGATGCAGGACAGCGAGCGCAGCGCCTGGTAGGCGGGGAGCAGCAGCACGGGGTCCTTCTCCTCGTTCACGGTGATGGTGCTCAGCAGCACGGGGATGAGCCCGGTGGCGATCACGTCGCGCGTGATGTCGTACTGCGAGGCGAGCGAGGAGAGGAACTCGTTGCAGGCGGTCATGACCTCGATGCAGGTGTCGTTCTCCTCGATGATGTGGCAGAGGTAGGTCAGACCCTGCTTCTTGATGAAGTGGTCGATCATGCTCTCCGACAGACACACGATCGAGTGCAGCGCCTGCAGCGCGAGCGTGATGAAGGAGAGGTCGCTCATGAAGGAGGACGAGAGGAAGTGCAGCAGCAGGTTCACCACGTCGAAGCGGCAGGCGATGGTGTCCAGCGCCGTCTCGTCGGAGAGGATGATGATGATGTCGCACACGTCGTACAGCAGCGCCACGTGGTTGCTGTGGTACTTCACCGCCTCCAGGATGCTCTCCAGCAGCCCGCACTGGATGCACTGCATGCGGAACACGTGCGACTCGTCGCAGATCACCTTCACGATGGTGCAGACGTGCTCGCACACCTCGCTCACGCCCAGGTTGCTCTGGAGCAGCATGTGCAGCACCGAGCACGACTCCGACAGGTAGTGCGCCGCCTCCTCCGACGTGTACTTCTCCAGCACCATCAGCGTCGGTACGATCACGCTCCCGATCGCGTTCTGCTCCCGCAGCACGCTCAGCGTCACGGCGGTGATGGCGGGCAGGTCGTTGGCGCGCCGGTAGGTCTTCACGTCCAGAATGCGGTTCAGCAGCGCCATCGTGCGCACGACGATCTCCTTGTCGCTCATCCGGCGCAGCGCCACCTTGATGATCGTGTGCACGCCGTTGCAGTGGATCATGCAGCGCACCAGGCGGTGGTCTAGGGGTCACGCCGCGTCGCCGCGCCCACAGTCCGAGTTCACCAGCTCCAGCAGACTGTCCAGGATCTGCAGCTGCTCGTTGCGCTCGGAGTGCGCGAAGTGCCGCAGCACCACCTCCATCATGCGCTTCTCGCTCGACTCGTCCTCGCTCTCCGTGTTCGTGCCTACGCCTCACGCCCGCCGCCAGCACGCACTGCGAATGCCCAGGTTCGACTCCAGCTGGCGCGCCTTCTTGATCAGCTCGATGCGCAGCGAGCTCGACTGTTCGCTGGAGGAGGACTCGGCGCGCAGCAGCTCCGACAGCTGCACGTAGTCGATGTCGCACACGGTGGCGTCGTTGTCGTAGGCAGAGTACACGCTGTCGATCATGCGCATCACGCCCGCCTTCTTCAGCGGTCCGCGCAGCACGGCTACACGTCAGGCCCCACCGCTGAGCGCACGCTGCGAGGAGAGGATGAGGAGGATGTCGAAGGTGGTGGAGAGCACGGAGATGGAGTGCGAGTAGTTGGTGGCGATCTCGATCAGCGCCGTCACCGTCTCCTCCGAGAAGAAGGAGGGAATGAGCGCGGGGTCTACACATCAGAGGAGCGCGGGAGCGGCACAATCGCTGAAGTAACGCAGAATCATCACCGCCTTCTCGACGAGCGTGATGTCGTGGATGTACTGGAGCATGGTGAGCGAGAGGCACGGAATGCACTCCGACAGGTCGATGCGCTGCAGCAGGTACGGCAGCGAGTCTGCGCGTCACGCCACTCTCCCGCACTCACCCTTGTCGATCAGGTCGTACAGACACTCCACGCCGCGATACGCGAAGGTCTGCGTCGAGTCGTCCGCCAGGATGAACAACAGCAGCGAGACGAAGTCGGTCCCCGCGGGAGCCCGCGTGGAGAGATGCTGCTGCAGCGGCTGCTGGTCCAGCTCGATGCGTCTGAAGGTGAGCGCGGAGGGACGGAGTGGCGAGAGCGGCGTTCGCAGCGGGGGAATGGGGATGGGCTCCACGGGGAGCGAGAGGGAGTTGAGGAGCGAGGAGGCGCGGTTCACCACGTCGGGGGAGTCCTTCAGCAGCGACAAACAACCCTTGATCTCCATCTGCATCTCCTTCACCTGCACCGCCTTCTTGCCCGCCTCGGTGCGCTGGACGGTGCTGAGGAGATCCAGCACGGCGATCCACAGCTCCTCGTAGAAGGGGTGGTTCCGGGTGGTGTAGACGGAGTCGCGGAGCAGCGGGGACTCGACGAGGAGGTCGATCACGTAGACTAGAGGTGAGACGAGGGAGGGAGAGGCACTCGACAAGGAGCAGAGGTGCGTGAGGGTGTGGATGGAGGAGATGATGATGGGCGCGTCGTTGCTCAGCGCGAGGAAGGTGGTGCTCACCAGGTTGAACAGTCCCTTTCGCACGATGTAGATGGCCTCCGCCTCTAGCTGTGACGTCCGCTCCGCTGCCGTACCCTCGTCCACCATCGCCATCACGAACGACTGGATGACGGCGGCGAGCTCGCTGTGGCGCGGGTACTGGTTCACCGCGTTCTCCATGGTGGTCATCATGTCGCAGAGCAGCAGCGTGTGGTGCATGGCGGCTAGAGGTGAGACGCGTGGCGGATGCCGACGGTATTTGAAGTAGGGGAGGAAGAAGCGGAAGAGCTGGATCATGGAGTTGGCGTCGCGGATGGCGAAGAGGTTCATCACCGTGTGGAAGAGCGGCGACATGCAGAACTGCTCCACCATCGACTCTACGCGTGAGGCGGTGGACGTGGACCTACCGTCGGTGAGCAGGGCGTTGATGATGTTGAAGATGGTGGTGATGGAGGAGGGCGTCATGCGCGTGGTGCGGATAAAACTCACGATGGCCTCGGAGAAGGAGGAGTAGTTGATGACGCTGCACGGGTTCGGCGAGAGAGCGCACCACTGCGCCAGGAGCAGCATGCACTGCGAGGTGATGTGGGAATGAGTTGGGTTCCGCTGAATCACCTTCAGCAGCGTGCTCACGAACGTCTCCGTCTGAACCACCTCCAGTAGCTCGGGCGTCACTACGGATGAGCGGCGGCGACAGGGGCGACTGGTGACGCTCAGCGCGCTCTTGAGCAGCTGGAGGATGGGCGTGGTGAGAAGCGCGTCGGCGCAGAAGGTGTCCAGGCAGCGGATCGCGGAGGGGACGATGAGCGGCGTCATGGTGGGCGCTACGGATGAGGGGGCAGGGCGACCGGTACACTTCTGGATGATTTGGGCGTACCACTGGATGACCGCGAGTACCAGCTGCAGTTTCACGCGCTGTGTCATGAAGGTGGAGAGCATGTCGTTCAATCCCTCCACAAGGTCCTTCTCTATCGACGGGTCTATCCGTCAGACTCGCGAGATGACCGTACTAATGGGGATCATGTCGCGGAGAGACGTGAGCACCGTTACGTTGAAGGCATTCGCGATGTACTTCTTACAGTATGTTTCAAAGCAGCTCTTTATGCCCTCGAGTCTGAACACGATCATCAGACGCTCAATGACTACGAGTCACGAAAACGCCGTCCTGCTACTATAGTCCAGTCCGTCCGACAATTCCATGCTGATCGGATTGGGCTTGCTCTAGCGGTGATGACTGCTCACGGAAACCGTACACCATTGCTAATCGCGACATTGACAACGCTTCCTTGTGTGATTCCTAAATCTGGGTAGGATCGCGTTCCATCCACATCCTCGCCATTGAACGTGATGGCGCTGATCTGTTGATCCTTCCCCAGCAGCTTCTACACGGATAATTCGAACGAATCGGAATCCCACGCTCAGTCTCCATTTGATACACACGAGGAGCAGGCGACTGCTTCCGTTTGCGGGTTGATTGACGAGGAACGTTTGTTTCAGCTCGGGAACAGAGATCGTGATCTCTATCCGTCCGCTGCTCTCACTCGACGAAGATTCTCTTGAAGGCGGAGGTGCTAGACGCATCACGCGAGCGAGGAGTTGTTACCGTGCTCACCCATGATGACTTTCACTGTATGTTACAGAAGACACGAATCCAGGAATCAGGTGTTCACCTGAACATTCAAGTGGGGAGCGTGCGCAAGAAACAGCATAGCAAGTGGGAAAACCTTCCGTCACGCCCATGAAGTCTGTGCAGCGCTCGTTGCTTTCGGTCTTGTAGATGTGATCGTCGTGATCCGGCTCGTTGGCCGCCAGCTCGCAGACGGAGCCGTACACCTCCTGGCACGTCTGCTGTATGGGCTGGACGAGGGAGAAGGAGAGGACGTTCTCCATGATCCTCTTCACTACACGTCAGTCGCCTCCATCACGCCCACGTTGTGCGAGATTGGACGAGCCATAGGGATTGCACTTCTTCATGATGTTCGCGTGGAGCGCACAGATCATGTCGCTCATCGCCTTGCACAGCGCGTCGCTCCACGGCTGCGTGCTCTCCTGCACGCCGTGGATGCGAACGAACTCGAAGAGGCAGGTGTAGGCGACGGCTGGGTTGGCGACCGTGAGCACTCTACGCTTCATCCTACACCGCCGTCCCGACTTCCAGAAGAAGGGGCCCAGACTGTCGTTCACCGGCCGCAGCACCTCGAGGTCGCGCAGCGAGACGAAGTAGAGCGAGGCGATGTAGAACAGCGTGTAGAGGTTGACCTCGCGGCACATGTCGTCCGCCAGCTCCGAGTTGACCAGGGTCGTGAGCGGGTCGATCAGCGACTCGATGAAGACCTGCAGCGCGGGCTGCTCGTTCTTCAGACACACGTAGCGCACCTTCGCAAACAGCAGCTTCTGCTTCACCTCGCTCGCTTGCACGACGCACGCCTCGTCGCGCGTCTGGAGGTACTGCTCCTTCAGCTGGCGGATCACCGGCTTGAGGTCGTCGATCTGCCTCTGCTGCTCCGCCATGTCCGCCGACAGACTGACGTACTTGCGGCAGCACAGCACCAGCAGCTTGAAGAAGCTCGTCAGGATGTTGTTCTCGCTCGCGAAGAAGAAGTCGATCACCGAGTTGCTCCTCGAGAACTACACGTCAGGCCTCTCTCTCTCACCCACGAAGGACACGAGGTTCGCCACCGCCGCGTTGAACTCCTTGAACAGCGTGGAGTAGTGCCGCTCGATCACCGTCACGAACTCCGTGGTCTGGTACAGCAGCGTCGTCAGGTAGAACACGCGCTCGATCTGCAGGAACATGCGCGATATGCCCCTCTCGTCGTCCAGCGTCAGCCGGTCGTGACCCGGGTGCGCGATCAAGTCGTCGCTCGTGTCCGAGTGGCTGTCCTCGCCCCCCGGCAGGAGCGAGTCCTTCTCCACGGCTACGCTCACCGACTCCCTCGCCACGTCGACCACCACCTGGCTGCCGTTCTGGCTTCGCACGGAGTCCAGCGCGCTTGTGTTGGATTTTGCGTTTGATTTTGCGTTAGAATTCACGTTAGATTTCACACCAGCTTTCACATTAGAATCCACATTGGGAAGACGCGAGATGTCGGGGGACGTATGGTTGCTCGACACCAGCGTGGGACGGCGATTCGAGCCCGGGAAGACGGGAGGGGTTGTGTTCGATTCAGAGGAGGTGTTGGTGCTCGTGCTGGTGAAGGAGTGGTTCAGCGAAGGGTTCGGCGAGGACTGGACCACGAAGAGATAGGCCTTCTTGCTCTTCGCGCACAGCCTCAGAACCCTCACCCGAAGGTCGGAGGCATACCCCTCGCCCTCCAACTGCAAGCCCAGCTGCGCGTAGTTCTGCACCATGGCGATGCCCGCCTCCTGCACCTGCGGCAACGGGCAGTCGCAGAACGCGAGCAGGCAGCGGGCGTAGTTTCTCTTCCCGAATGCGCAGAAGGCGTCGTTGTCGGCGAGCGCGTGGAGGAGGTAGACAATGCCCAGGAGGATCGTGGCGTACTTGTCCTTGATGCAGGAGCAGAGGTGCTCCCTGTTCGACAGGTTCTTGTTCGCCAGGTCGAACAGCGCCTTCACAAACTACGCGTCAGGCGTCACGGCGGCGACTACAGTCTCCATGGGGCAGGTGCTTACCACCGTCCCGATCGCCAGCGACATGTCGTTCTGGGTGTACTGGTAGACGAGTCCGAGCAACAGCAGGGAGCACTCCTTCTCGCTGAACAGAACGTCGTTCTGCTGACACCACAGGCACAGCTCCTCGATACACGCGATCACGTTCTGGAGCTCTTCTGGAGCCAGCGCGCGGAGCAGACTAGAGTCAAGAGAGGCGACGGACGGCGTACCGGTAGCAGAAGAAGGAGCACAGCACGTCCAGCTCGTAGAGAAGAGGCTGATCGGAGGGCGCACGACCGCTCTGGATGCCGCTCGCCAGCTCCGCGTAGACGGCGTCGCTCACTCTCGCCTTCTCCGTCTCCGGGAAGAAGCTGGAGTGCTTCTCCTCCGGGATGAAGCTGCCGATTCGCTGCCGCACGACGGCGCGAGAGGAACACGACACGTAGTCCACCTCCAGTTTGCCCTCGCGCGCGTTGCGTTGACTGCTCTAGAGATGATGGCTGAAGCGCGCGCTCACCGCAAACACGTTCTTCTTGCTCTTCGGCGGCTGCGCGCTCACGTTATATCCAAGACCGTCGAATCTGAACACGTGATGCGACTTCTTCTTCGGGGAGGTGGGAGAGGACGCGCCCGTGGGCGTCACCGCCGCGGAGCCCAGATAGGGCGAGTTGAGTGTGCGGAGGTCGGGGAAGTCTACGCGTGAGCACGGCGCGCGACACCGACCCTCGATGGAGAGGAAGGCGGGAAGCTCCTTGATGCAGTGTCGGATGGTGTCCTCCTTCTGGTCCTTCAGCGCCTTCAGCAGCTCCCCCTTGGTGGGCTGCAGGGTCGCGACGATCTAGGCGTGAGACGAGCGACGCGCGCGTACGTCGGACACGTAGGGGTAGAGCACCTTCGACTGGCCGTAGAGCGACAGGAGGGTTTCGAGGAACTTGCAGAAGAGCGGCGAGGCGTCGTGCCTGATGGCGGCGCTGTGCCTGTGCAGCCACTGGAGCACGCACACGCACTCCGCGCGACTGGTGCTCAGGTACTGGAGGGCGGTGGCGTCGGGCAGCGGGCGCTCGTTCAGCTCCTTCATGAGCGTCTGCATGAGGGAGGAGGCGGGGAACGCGCCCAGGTAGAGGGAGAAGAGCTGAAACCCGCAGTCGCGAACTCGCACGGTGTGCGGCGCCTGCACGAGAGGCAGCAGGGAGGCGACGACGTTCCAGCACTTGAAGAGCTTCGGGTTCAGCTGCATGACGCGCGTCAGACACTGGAGAGCGAGGAAGAGCGTGTCGTTGTTGGAGCTCTTGAGCACGTCCAACAGGAGCTGGATCAGCTTCTTCACCTCGCGGTCACGCCACAACCCCTGACTTACTTGCTGCGTGTCGTCGAGCGTCACGAAGAGAAGCAGGTCGTCGTGGAGTCCGGAGAGACACGCCTGGATCTGGAATGCGTTGGTGGGCTTGGCGTCCAGGTGAAGCGTCAGATCTCTTGTCTACACGTGACATGCACACATCGCGTTCACGTAGTCGATGAGCAGCTTGTTCTGCCTCGCCTTTTCTCGCTGAACGGAGTCGTCCAGGAGGGCTCGAAGAAACGATAAAACGGAAGAGTATCCTTTCCCTTGGGAAAGATCGCTGTCATGGGAGAGTTGTGCCTCCTAGGCGTTACATGGGAAAGAGGGGAAAACAATGGAGCTGAGACTAACCAAGGGGAGACGCTGAGATAGGGAGCGAATCAGACTCTTGATAGCCGCATCTCCATCCACCCCGTCTTCCTATTGCGTGAATTAGCAGGATAGGGGCAACAGAATAGCAGAAGTACACCACGATTCGGAAGACCAGTTCCAGATTGACGGGGAGTTGTTGAATGAGGTGATCGAGGAAAGTGTACCTGTCGTTGAGATCGCCGTCGCCACAGAACTGGATGCAATCCATGTAGGTACCGACAATGAGCAGAGATAGAGAATCGGTCATGGTACAAGCATTTGGCTGGGAGAGTGCGGCTGGAATCGACTCATAGCAATCCTTGACAACTCTCCATTCCCAAGGCATCTGTAAGGCGAGCAATCTGTTGAATTCGGGGAACTGGAAGGACAACTACTGCTCAACGGAATGTAATGGGAACAACCGTTTTCAAGGATTCGAAAAACTCGCTGTCTTCGATAGAAAGATCGGTTTCAAGAGAATCACTACCCATGTTCTCTCTAGAGAAGGTGAGAATGCGAATGATCGAAGAGAGCAACGAGAAGAGCAATGCAGCACAAAACCCACGCAGGAGGAACGGAATGACTCATGATTCACGCAGAGACCACCGATGAATCAAGATTCTTCTGAGCAAAAGCCTCTCTAAGAAATGATTGAGCTCCGCTTTTGAAACAAACAGACGCAATAGCAATAAGGACAAGTCTAATACGTTTAGCTTAGAAGATACCAATCTTGTTGGCAACGTCCATAGCCTCGTTCTCACCGGACAG
>ERZ1106948.98-NODE-98-length-42617-cov-33.042738_pt1 | contig 42617 bp, 77 predicted proteins | sample MGYA00403673_ERZ1106948 | MGnify/ENA primary metagenome ERZ1106948 (study PRJEB35170, sample SAMEA104062409) | human gut metagenome | biome: human gut; feature: human-associated habitat; material: faeces | place: Denmark | collected 2012-05-07 ...
GTGTAAGGCGTTCAACTTGAAAGAACTCGATTCCAATGCAAGGGAGTGGCTACACAACAACGGCATTGATTCTGTGGAGCCTATTGATCTGTTCGTCTATTAGAGGGGGGTATTTTCAGATGAGTGAACAAAATCACCCCTTCTTTGTTGCAACAAGCCAATGCACTAAAACAACTCATCGGATCTTGATCTCCTCCACTTCAATCGGCTCACCATCGTCATCATCAGGTTCATCCTCCTTACCCTTCACGCCAAAGTCCATGTTCATATCCATTCCCTCGTCAAGCTTCAGCGAGTTAAACTTGTCCGTATCGGGAATGATGCGATCAAGGATCTCCTTCACTCTTGGAGGCGGGAGCGCGAGCTTGTCGATTTCCTCCGGAGACAGCTTCTCCATCATCTCCAAATTGGCGCCCAGCTGCTGCTGCGTGGCGTTTATCCAGTTCTGGAACTCCTCCCTCACTCCCGGCACTTTATCGAACTCCTTCTCTAGGTTGCTCATCATCGCCTCGATGGTGGGGTCCATAGCGGGGAACTTCTCGCGAATGTCCTTGTCCTTCATGTTCAAATCCCCTGACTTCAGAATGTCGTCCACCTGGGACGCGAGCTGCTTCTTGTCGTCCTCTGAAATGTTCAGCATACCGATAATCTCGTCCATCGACAGGTTCTTCAGTTCGGGACTCTCGTTCAGCAGCTTGTCGAGTTCCTCCAACTTCTTGGCCTCCGTGGTGGACAGTTCTGGGGATGTGATATCAATACTCTTCAGAATCTCCTCCACCTTCTCCTTTGTGTTTCCCTTATTGGAAGACATCGCAGATTGTCCTGAAGTACCTATGCGTGAAGCAAACGCGTCATTCCCACTCTTCACAGCAATCGTTTCTTCCACGTTGTTCACTGACGATGCCGTTCTCTTTCCTACAGAGTAACTCAACCATGGAACACACGAACGCGCAGCCGAGAAAGACGCCACGAAGGGAGTTCCCACCACGCGTGTTGGCACCGACTTGGAGAGTAGAGGCAGGAATCGCGAAACAGCAACACGGAACATGCTCGCTAACAGGATTGTGCCCAAGCGTGTGGAAACAAACAGCCGACTAAACTCAGTTGCCCTTCATCTTCTCGATCAAGTCGTTCTGCTGAACGATCTTCTCCGCCATAACCACATGGAGATTCTCAACGAGCTTTCCCTTGTAGGTCACGACGCCCTTTCCAGACGACTCCGCCTCCTTGAAGCACGCAATGATGTTCTTGGCGTCTTCCACCTCCGTCGCCGTGGGAGCGAACACTCTGTTCGTGATATCCACAGTCGTCGGGTGAATCAGCGTCTTTCCGTCGAACCCGAACTCCTTGCCCTACGCATCACTCGTGATCTCCTCACTCACCTCCTCGCACTCCTTCTCGAAGCCGACAAGGTCGCGCACGTTCAGATAAACGCCGTCCAGAACAACCTTGTTGTACTTCTTCGCGGCGAGAATCACCAGCTGCAAGGCAGTCTGCAGGGCGCGGCGCGAGTGCACGTTGAGCTCCTTGGAGAGATCGCTCGTTCCCATGATGATGCACGTGTTGCGGGGAAGACAGCCGCAGATCTCGTCGGCATTCAGAATACCGCGAGGCGTCTCAATCAGACTCCAAATCTCCTACCCCTAATCCGCGCAACCCATGTCTACCGTCTTCGGGTCCGCTCCACACTCTTTCATAATGCGATCCACCTTCAGAATCTAGGCATGAATACGGTGTTCGGAATTCACCTGTTCCGCACTCTCAACCTTCGGGAGAGCAATGGCGTTGCAGCCCGAAGTGGCAAGAAGACGAAGATCGTCCTCTCCCCACGGCGTTTCGAGACTGTTGATGCGTACGCAAATCTCGCGAAGTCCGTAGCCACCCTTTCTCACTTGCTCGTTTACCATCTTCCTAGCCTCCGCCTATGACGATAAGAATAAGGGGAGTGATGAGCAGTACCTTTGCGTTGATGGCGACTGCGTCCTCAAGATCCAAAATGAGTCCGTCGGCGGGAATCGTCTTTCCCTTCTCCATGGCTCTCGCATTCGATCCAGGCATGTAGAGGACGCTGCGACAAGGATGGTTGCTCGGCACAAACGCGGCTGCGCTCTCAGAGAACAAGCGAGTGAATGGCGCCACCTTTCTATAGCGTGACAAATGAATGAAAGCACTGTCTACTTTGCAATGCAGCGGGAAGCAGAAAGCATTGTTGAGATGATTGATTGTGGTTCTTCCAAATGCCTTCCAGTTCGCGAATGACGTCATAACCAATAGTATTTCCCCTCACATACAGACATATCCGCTACTCTCCAATCAGCTGTGGAAAGGACGGCTTGCTGCTCCATCTTCTAGCTCCCTTCCTTTTCAATTCGCTCTTCTTTCACACACTAATCCCACATTCTCCTTCACACCCCTCCCGCCATGGATAAATCGGATGAAGAGGAATGCACACGCATCGTGAAAGCGTTGATGAGGGATGAGAATGCGTATCCCTTCATCAAGCCCGTGGATCCGATTGCCCTTGGTTGTCCCACCTACTTTGACGTCATTAAGACTCCTATGGACTTTGAAACCATTACCGTGCCCCGTATTTCCCCATTGTGACAGTTTAGAACAAGTTGACGATGAAGGAGTACGAATCGCCCCAACAGGTATTCGACGATGTATCCAATCCGGTCGTATGCGTTATCTTCAGATTCGCCTCATCTTCTCCAATTGCCTGCTCTTCAACAAAGGAATCCACTCCCGAGGGATTCGCAAAATGGCGATGACGCTGAGAACGAAATTCGAGAAGCTCGCCGCCAAAGTCAAGGGGACGGTCAAGAAGGAAGAGCCGGCAGCAGGTCCGAAGGAAACGTGGATACAGTGTGACCGCTGTCTGAAGTGGCGGCGGTTGGAAGTGAGCGGAAGGCTCCCCTATCGCTGGAAGTGCGGGGATGACGATTCGCCCTATTCCTGCGAGATGCCGGAAGTAGTTCTTCCTTTCCAGTTTAATAACTCATAGGAGCAGCCTCTTTCAAAGAGAATGGGGGACGACGACACATTCGTGAGCATGATCAAGTCGCTGCTTCAGGCACGAGACCGACGCACTCCTACCCTCACAGAGAGTCAAATCCAGAGTCTGCAAGGTAAGTGCCGCAACCCCCCCTGACCGCTAGACGAGATGGACGCCGACGTGTTCAACCACTTCATCCAGACCGCCTGGTTCTCCTCCTCGCTCACCTCCGCCTCCGTCGCCTCCATCGTCGCGGAGTACACCTCGCTGGGCCTCGACCCCTTCCTCCTCTTCAAGGAGGCGCGCTTCAGGAAGAAGTGGTCCACCATCACGAAGGCGCTCGCGACGAAGGTGCCGGCGCTGACGGGCAAGGCGGCGGAGAAGCAAGTCGCCAGTCTGTACAAGCGAAGCATCGAGCCCTTCGAGAAGGGCTGGCAGCTGCTGACCGCCAAGAAGAGCTCCAAGCGCGCGCTCCCGGGACTGGACGCGGTGTACCACGGCTACGTGAGGGACAAGGTGGTGCCGGTGAAGGCAGGCGTGTGGGCGACGCTGGAGCGAGTGACGTGTAGGTTCTGCTGGAAGTGCCAGGCGGACATTGAGTTGTACGACGAGAAGGTGCTCTGCGCGGAGTGCGGTGCGCCGTGCTGCACGAGCTGCTTTGAGGGAGATGTGTCGGACCCCAAGTTGATTCTGTGCAATCGGTGCAGCGCGCTGCTCACGCCCTCGTGGAACGACCTGCAGGTGTGTACTGTGTGCGGATTCAACGTGCTTCCCACCGTGCGAGAGTCCTGGATCCGCTGTTGTCAATGCGGAGGGTTGGTTCATCGGGTGTGTGCCGGAGAGGTGGAAGAGGAAGAGAGAACGTGGGTGTGCGGGGACTGCAGGAAGAGGGAGACGATGGATCCGCCTGCCCTCTGTCGCGTGTACGTGGACCCCCATTCCCACATCGTGACGCCCGTGTATACTCGAAACTGAGAAATCGCTTTACTCTGTACCTTATCGCACGGGTTTGTTACCAATCACTCTGGTTGATTATCAAGAGTGGCTGTACGCGCATTCACTTTTCTTCAATTCCGCGCGCGATTCGACGACAATGACGGAAGAAGTGCTTAAGGACGACGGCTCTTTCATTATGAAGGTGATTCTGATGTTTTTGGCTCCCGGTGGTAGGGACATGCTCGCGACCATAACGACATAGCGAACAAGGCTTCTATGATCCTGCTCAACGTGACACTGGTGTTGGTTTGGATACTGATTGCTTTGAGCATCTACTTCAAGTACTACAACATCCACGTGTAGGTGATGCGGTCTGCGCTGATTCAATAGCTACATCATCGGAGGACTGACGACTGTACTCATCCTCTTTGTGAACTAGTTCGGGTGGTTGTCCCGCGTTACGTGTAGCTTTGCGACGGTCATCAACGATTCGATCCCGGCTGAGGACAAGGAGAAAGAAGAATAAGGGTTCCCATGTTCCTTGCAACAAACACGCTCTAAACGACTTATATGGGCTTTCCGTTCTCGTCACGCTGAATCGGCTGGTACACTTCCTTGCTCTTTCCCGCTCCCGCCTCCGCCTCCGCCTGCGTATACTGCTCCTCGTTGGCTCGTTTCACACTACACAGTGAGTCGGCTGAACCAGGCACACTTCTTCTTGTGGAACTTGCGAGTGTAGTGTTCTTCAAGAATCTCCTTCGACGTGAAGTGCTTGTCGCAGTACAGACAATAGAACTGGCCTCCTCTGCGTGTCATCCACACAAACTGCTCCAAACCCCGGCAAGTCCTCGTCATACTCGATCAGGCGCTTCTCGGGATCCAATTTGAGTTCGTCCTATTCTATTAGGAGCGCAGAGCACAGTGCACCTGAATCTGGTCGAGATCCTTCATGCGATTGGGCAGAGCCCTCATTCGCTTGCCATAGCGCTTGGCGGCATGCGCCTGTCGCTTTCCCTTGGTCTTGCCTCCACTTCCCATGTTTGTTTGCGAAACAAGGGAGAGACGACGCGGATAGGTCTCTGAAATAGAGGAGGGAAGAGGTTTCAACAAGATGCGCTATTGGTGTAGTGGTTAGCATTTACGCTTCCCAAGCGTGAGACCCGAGTTCGAATCCCGGATGGCGCATTTCTTTTTCCTCACATTACGATTCGCCCATTGTCATGAGTGAGAAGGACAAGGAAGAAAGAGTGTTTTCGGACGAAGTTCTTTTTGAATCGCGCGCTGATGCTGCGTAGGGCAACATGGATGACGACGAGATCATGCAAACGTTCGACCAGTACTCGCAGATGCCTCCGCTTCCCGGATTGACGGAAGAGAAATGGAAATCGCTCTCCGATCTGCAGCGAGAGGAGCTGTTCAGCGAATACTACAGCAGACGAGAGAAGGACGAGGAAATCAAGCGTCTTCGGAACAGAAAGAAGTGGGACATGTGCGTTTGTCGCTTAAGGACAGGCGAGAGAGAAAGGAGGAGGCCAGCGAGGAGGAGGAGGCGCGCGTAGAAAAGAAGAAGAGGAAAACGGAGCAGCCGGCCTACTACGACGACGATTACGACGACAATGACAGTTTTATCGACGAGTATGCGTTGAATCGTTGTCTCACACGAAAGCGATGAGGATGAATATGCATACGTGGAGAAGAAGAAGAAGAAAGAGGAGACCAAGCGCGCTCCAGCAAAGAAGCACAAATGTGAGAAGAGCGTGTGGGGCGTGACGGAGTAGCTACGGCGGATACCATCGAGTTTGAGGATTTGCTGACCATCTTCCTTTCGAGAGAGAAGATCGTCTCCTACTTGCAGAACCCCTTCTTCGACGAAATCGTGCGCAGCGACTTCGTTCTTCACCGCGAAACGATCGGCAACGTCCCCATCTCCTCGTTCTCTCAGCGTTAGGAGCGAATCTACCTCATCCGACAAATCCTGGACGTCAAGGAGTGCCACCAGGAATACGTGGTGGATGGAGTGCTCACCAACAAGGTAATCGTTCGCATGCGCATTCACACCCAGATCCTTCTCCTGACGTACGGCGACGGCGAGAAGGAGGTGGACCTCAACAGCCTCTCGAACAGCAAGCTGACGGAGGAGGACTTCAACTCCTTCCTGAGCGAGCGAGAGCACCACCAACAGCCCGTCATGACGAAATCGGTACTAATTCCGGAATTCCATCACCGTCCAGGAATGCAAGAAGCGCAGCGACGCGATGAAGGAGCTGGAGACGAAGGTGCCGACGGAGAAGGACCTGGCGGCGCTGCTGGCGCGTCGCCAACTGACGGTGGACGTCCACAAGATCAATACGATTCGTCTGCAGGGGGACCTGCGACTGAAGAAGGACCAGCTGGAGACGGAGCTGAAGAACGTGGAGGTGGGCGAGGAGCGCGGGAATGAGGCGTAGGAGGAGCTGTCGAAGGCGCGCAACCGCATGTACGGCGAGATCGAGGCGAAGCGCGTGGCGCTGGAGAAGGAGCTAACGGACGTGAATCGCCGGCTGGAGGAGTTGCAGGTGGAGGAGGAGGAGCGCATTCGTCTGCTGAAGGAGCGTGATGTGGTGATCGATCGCATCGCGAAGAAACACCACCGCCTGAACGAGGAGTTAATGCGGAAGTCGAGTCAGAATCGCGTAGGCGAGCGTGGTGGGTGTGAGGCGTAGAAGGAAAACTACTTGTCGCGCAGACCCACCATGCCGTCGGTGAGTTGGAGCACGGGAACGAAGCACGAGGAGGTGCAGGAGAAGGAGGAGGTGCAGGAGAAGAAGGAAGAGAAGAAGAAGGAGACGATGACGGCGGAGAAGTTCCACGCGTTCGAGCTGGATATGGATCCGGTGCCTGTGAAGGAGAAGCCTGTTGTTGTGCCGAAGGAGAGGAAGCGAGTGGGCATGTCGCTAGCGGATTATGCTGCCAAGTATAACTGAGTGGTGTGTTTGTTGTCATTGAGAAGTGGGTGGTTGTTGAGCTGTCTGTAATAGGAGGTGATTGTTAATGGATGACAACTCAAAGTGATTGTTAATGGATGACAACTCAAAGCGACTACCAACAGAAGACACCTCAAAGGAAACGACTGTCAACAGACAACACATCAAAGAAAACAACTCTCAAGAAACACACCAAAAGAAACAACTCTCAAAAAACACCCCAAAAGACTACACCTTTCTCCGAGACTTGGGCACGCGGTGCTTCACAACGCGGAAATCGATCGTCGGGAACGAAACCACCGTGGAGTTCTTCTTCAACCGCTCCTGGAGCGACAACAGCTGCGACTGCTCCTGCGACGGCCGCGCATTCGCCGTGATAATCACCTTCTTCTTCTCCTTCGTACTCTTCCGCGGAGGTCGCACCGGCGCCTGCTTCGTCGCAGGAATCTGAATGGGACAGTCCAACTCCAGTCCCGAGTACACGGCGCATAGCGTGCGCGGAAGACTCTCTCGGAACAGCGGACAAAACACCCTCTATTTCGTGAGCGAGAGCGACAAGGCGCACGTCCAGAACGCTCTTCATTCCATCGAAGGCGTCGAAGATGAAGGTGATCTGCTTGAGCATGTGAAGGATGGTGGATAACACGGGACGGGGCACTGGATCGCTACACGTCAGTCATCGATCAAGCACCCACGTGGAGGGTTTCATGTGTTTCTTGTCGGGCGTGAACTTGTATATGTCTAGTCCTCACTCTCTCGTCACACACCCACATAAACGAAGGAGGACTTGGAGGAGGTACTCACGACACCGAATCTGCGACGTGCTTCCATACAACCTCGCTATCACCCCGCTCACACAACCGTACCGAATTCCGTACTTGTTGTTCAGCTCCTCCTCCGACAGACACTTCGTCTGCAGGACGGCTATCACCTTCTCGTTAAATGCATGCTCCGCTACGCCTCAAACACCATCACAGCACCGACACAAGTCGTCGCGGAACTCCTCGTACACGCTGCGGAGCTGCGCGAAGAACCAGTCCACGTCCACGTCCATCATGCCTAACACCGACCGATAACTACGCCTTACTCCCCCAACTATCCCACACTTTTCGTCGAGCCGCGACTTGATGATCACCCCCACATCCCCCACGTGCAGCAGTCGCTGCGAGGAAGGCTCTATCTGATCGATCTACCCTCAACGCACATTATCGTCTTTACCGACACAGACTGGAGCTTTCGTCGCAACTCCGTCAAAAACTCCTCTTCCACAGGCTCACTTCGCGGCTCGCTCTTGTTCTTCGTCGCGCTGAGCTTGCGGAGAAAGCAGTACGTTTGCAGGTCGCCCGGAAGGACTCCAGAAATCGGGACGTTTTCGGGATTCTGTCCCAACTCCTTCATCTCTACACATCAGCCCACTCTCCCACAACAACCCTCCAACACGTGGTGCCAGACGAGGAAAGCGTCCGTGTTGCTCGCCTGCAGGAGGTCAGCGCAGTCGCGCTCCGCCATCCCGCGCAGCGCGAACGGAGGCGACTCGTGGAGGAAGAACAAGAAGGCCGAAGTGGTGGTGAGTGGGAGGAGGAGCGGCGAGGAGGAGGAGAGAGAGACCACGGCAGCCTTTCGAGTGAGGAGGAGCGATCGCATGAGGTGGATGAAGGAGGAGGAGCGACCGAAGAGAAGGAAGAAGGGCGAGGCGATGAGAGAGTTGACAAAAGAAGCGTCGATTACGCGCAGTGACGAAATCGTCATTGTCTCCACCTCCACGTCCTTCTTCGGCTGCTGCAGCGCCTCCTGCTTCTCCTTGAAGTAGTCCGACTTCGCCACGATCACGCGCGGACCCCTCTTCTTCAGCACACACTTCTCGTTCAGCTCCGTCACCTCGTCCACGGCTGGCGGCGAGCGTTGCGGCGTCGACGGCGCCTCGCTCACCACCGCGTACCCGTTCACGTTCACGCACTGCACCGAGTCGATCAACACGTCGTTCGCCACGAGATTGCAGGCGCAGGACGGGAAGCGAGTGGAGTGAAGTGGCTGTGAGACGCTCCAGTGCGGTGAAGGAAGAGAAGACAAGCGATTTCTGGATATGGGAAGTGCCAGGAGCGGCGACAGCAACAACTCTGACTGCGGCGTGAGCACCCAGCTGATGGGCTGAGCGTCGGCAGAGACGGCTTCGCGCCACGTCGCGTTGAACTTCTGCTGAAACTCCTGCTGGCTTGGCGGGATCTCGCTCACGTCGATGACGCAGAGCGTTCTCGCGGGCTTCTCCTCCTCCTGTTCCTGTTCCTGCTACAGAGTCACTCACGGATCGAAAGCGAACGCTCAGATGCAAGAAGTGCGCCGAAAGCACGTCCTCGCGAATCTCGAGCACGTACGAGAGATCGCCGACGAAGAACAGGTTTGCCGTCGAAATCGTCTCCGCTGCGATCGCGCGCTGCAGCTCCTGGATTGTGCTAGGCGTTAGGCGAAGATGAGGCGATGACTCGATCCACACACGAAGTGGAATGCGCTTCGGATTTGCGGAACCGTTGCACTACGGTGAAGACAGCTAGACGAAGAACACGATCATTAGACGCTCGTCGAGCAATTCCGACTCCATCTTGAGTTGCTGCGCCTGGGCAGGATCTGCTTCGTCCCTCATCTTCTGCACTCGCAGCTGCTGCTCTTCGACGGCCTGCGTGAGAATCGAACTACGCTTGAACGTCTGTTGACAGGAGCAACCTCTTTTGAAGCTTCTCCCCGAGGGAGAGGATATCCAGCAGTGCGTAGAGCTGCTCCACAAACTTCAGGAAGCTGCTTCGGTTAATGATCTACTCTGGTATCAACGCAAATCGACTACTTCGTAGGACGAATCGAAGGACGCGATAGATGTGTAGTTGTTCTTCTTGAGCAGAGCCACGTACTTGTTGAGTTCGCTGGGCGTCTTTCCGATCACGTAGCGGGAGTCGAAAAAGCGATAGCTGGGGGTTATTGACGGGAAAGAGCACTACTTCCAGTAATACGAACCCTCGGTCTGTTGTGATGCAGTCAGCAGCTTGAGAATGAGCAGCAGCAGCCTGTCCACGCTCTTCTTCCCATTCCCGTGGATCGAGCTGAGGATTCCTCCGACATCAATCACGATCGTGACTGCATTCGATCTAGAGTTCACGTACTCATTATGTCCCTACAAGTCATTTATGGATAAATCCATAATGACGCGCTCTTTTTGAGATCCGTGAAGCCCACAGGGGCGGACTTTTCGATGGATTCGGATTGGAGGGATCGCACAACCGAAATCACGCTGGAATCGGGAAGGACGGAAATGATTCGTTCCCTCTTTTCTTCACTCTTCTACTCTTATGAATGCAGTTACTGTAGCCAAACTGAAGTACATCCTCCCGTCCCTCCGCACGCTGAACAGTGCGGCGCTATCCACGGAATTGGACAAACTCAGCGTAGTGTCGTGTCTCGCTCGTTATGTGTAGTCTGGAGTGGACGTGATGTCGTTCTACAAGACGCTGGTATTCGCTTGGTGTGGTCTCTTAGTCGTAGAACGACGCGCTGAACATAAAGAGAAAGAACATTCTCTTCCTCGGCGCTCCGGGGTCGGGGAAGGGAACGTACTCGCGGATCATCTCTCCCGTGCTGAATGTGAGTCTCTTCTCCCCGTTTCATCCTAGCTGCCCGTCTTTGGATCCGGAGATTACATGAAGCAGGAAATGGCGAAGGGAACGGAGTTCGGCAAAGCCGTGAAGCCCTACGTGGACTCGGGTCGTCTGGTGCCTGACGACATCGTCCTCCCCGTCGTTACCAAGATCCTCGCACAGCCCCTGTACAAATCGGGCGTGATTCTGGATGGGTTCCCGCGAAACGAGGCGCAGGCGAGCGCCATCGCGAAGACAATTCCCATCGATCTGGCTGTCTATTTCCACCTGCCGCATGACGTGCTCGTGGAGAAGCTCATGGGACGACGCGTGTGCCCCCACTGCGGCCGGTCGTACAACGTCGCGAGTATTATGAACAACGGATTCAACCTGCCGCCCCTTCTCCCGAAGGAGGGCAATACCTGCGACGATTGTCACGAGGAGCTCATTCAACGAAGCGACGACTGCCTGGAGGTGATCGAAAACCGCCTGTCCGTCTTCGAGGAGCAGACGAAGCCGCTTCTTTCATTCTTCGGCCCGCATGGAAAGAGTAGGGTTTCCCTTCCGTTTTGAGCGTAGACGTGCTGGAGCAGTTCAACATCAAGACGGGAGTGGGCGACGTTCCCGACATCCTGAAAATGATGCTCTCCTTCTTTCTTTCCGCCTAAGTCGTTTTAGTGGGTTGTTTGCTACAAACACGCCACACGAATCACTTTCTTGTGAAAGGATGAGCGGGAAAGGTCTGTCTTCGAGTCATCAAAGGCGATACTCGTTGCGATGAATCTGAACCACTGTTGTTGCTTGTCAGTGAATTGTAATGCGAGGAAGCCATCGACACCACCGAAGGCAGCAATGTCGAGTGCGGCGAGCGTCTCACCACAGCAGGCTCCTGCACAGGCTCCTTCATCGGCCCTTCAAGGGAATCCTCCGATTCCTCTTCAATCTCGTCCAAAGTGCCGGCAAGTCCGTCAATGTCCTGCATGATCATGATCGACTCCTTGCTGTGTCCTTTATAGTCCTTCACCACGTGCTTCTGCTTCTTCATCGACGGCGCATAACTCACCTTCGGAGACACGTTGTTGCTCTCTTCCGGCAGCAGCGTCATCATGGGTGCGTCCGACACATTTGATATCCGACCCAACGACTCCTCCCTCAACAAGCGATCCGCGTCATCGATCACGTACACGCCCGCCGTGTCCACCTCGCCTCGATTCTCGTCCTTCCACTCCGGGTCCTCCTGCTGGTAGCGTCGCAACTCGATCACGTTCTGTTTGTGCTCGTCCAGAATGGAGTCCAAGTACCCGCCACGCTCCTGCCTGTCCAACAGGTCGTTCATCTCGTTCAGCAGCTCGGAGCTCTCGCTGATGTCGCTCACGCCACGACCCACTTGCCGCGGTTCTTTCACGGTCATCGTGTCGTCGAACCTACGCCTTATTCTCCCGCCGTTTCCTCACATCGAGGAGAAGTCGCGGTTCTGCAGACCCGCCTTCAGCTGCTCGCGTTCTTCTGCCGAGGATTCTATGCGCGTGGTTGGGAAGGAGGTGGCTTGGGGATTGCGAATGAGCGGAGGGTGAGCAGACTCCTCCAGCACGTGAACAGAGGGGAGAGGAGGAGAGAGCGGAACGGGAGGCAGTGGAGGCGTCGTGTCCTCGTCGCTCGTTGTGTCGAAGGAGAAATGCTGTCGTTGACACTGCTGCTGACACTGTTTGCGAAGTACCTCGCGCTCGTCTTCTTCCTCCTTGGGGGTTTCCACGTGAACAGGGTTCTCATTTGGATCTTTCTTCTTGATGGCCGTTACAGTCATGGCATCTTTGTAGAAAAAGTCTAACACAGCCTCGCCCTCCACTCCCTCCTAGAAATCACTTCAACGAACCTGGTCTACGAGAAAACGACCGGCATGATTGTCAAGACGGAACTATACAGTGAGAGACATTGGAAGACAACGTACGGATGTCACTGCAGATATGATTGGGTCAAAAAAGCCCTTCCTTGAAGACTTCTTCTTTGAGGGCTCCGGTTCCTGGGGAATGACGTTCGAATAGTACGATTCCATTTCGTTAATCTGAGGATGAACCCAGAGAGCAGCACGCACTCGCACACGACAGCACGCCAGATCGTCCTCATCTTCGAGGAGGAAGCAGAAGCAGCTGTCCACAAACGGAACCATAATCCATCTTTTGCCAAACGAGCACTTTGAGGCAAATCCCTCGTACAGCTCCAGCTCAAACAGCAATCTGCACGTCTACGCGTGACAACCAAAGGACCGCACAAACGGAGGGATCGTACACGCGGATCACATTCGACTTGAGCTTTCGACATGTCACCAGAGCAAGGATGCCAGTGATTCGCGTATCCTTCCAGTTGTCTACTGCTCACTTCTCTCCTCAAACGGAATACCCTTAGCGATGAGCAGGTGGGTGTAGCACATAAACAGGGGAGAAGAATACCTGTCCACTTCGCGCGAAATGGCACTAAAGCATGGTTCTGGGATGTGATTGTACTTCATTTCTGCCACAAATCGATTGCCATGCGGGCACGCAGTGCTTTCGATTTGCTATTCTCTCTACTCGGGGTCGTGTCGATTCTGCTGTTCTTTGGCTTCCTAAAGTGGGGAGGGCGTGATCAATGGAGCGGATTCTCCCGCTGGCCCCACCCATCGGATCGGATTACAGTCCCCACAGTCATTCGCGTATCGCTGCCATGACTTGCGTGATGTGTAGTACACTCCTCCCCAAACGGAGTTACCTTCCGATTACAACGTCACCAGTTTGGTAAAGGAGTTGAGAGTGCGGAGGTACTACGACAGACGGAAAAGGGAGTTATCGTCGCGCATTTCTGGGCCAGAGGAGCAGAAGAAGATACGGATTGTGAACGGAGTCCTGCGTGCAAAGAAGAGAGATTGAGAGCGCCCCGTCCTTTTCTTCCCTACAGCGCGTGTTTGATACAAACAGAACGTGTCACTGTGTACTTAGTTAATCTTAAGAAGCTCCACTTCGAAGACGAGAGTGGCATTGGGAGGAATCCTACACGTCACACTCCCTTCACGCACCTACACTCCGGGAACACCTCTGGCACCATAGCCGTAGTCGGGGGTGAGAGTGAGCTTAGCCTTCTCGCCGAGCGACATCGTCATCACACCTTCATCCCAGCCTATTACATTCATATAACTCTCCAACGCATACCCTTAATCACCTGACCAATACCGATGACAAACTGGAAGGGTCTGCCACGAGTGCGGGAGCTATCGAAGATCTTGCCGCTAGTAAGCTACACGGAATCACCAACTCGATATAGAAACATACGGTACCGGTGTAGTGCATCGTGAGCGTATCGCCCATCTTAGGGAAATGCACACCATCTCCAGCCTTGAGAACTTCCTTTTCAAAACCCTAGTGCGGTGAGTGGAGGAGACCGCCTCGTACCATGTTCAATTCTTCTAGTCTTTGAGATGCGATCCAGTGGCTCCGCAAATACGACCCATTTTGACGAACACATCATGTCGAAAATCCCGCCGATTTCCTAACAAACAACGGAAACCTGATTAATGCCATGTTGACATGTACTGCAAATCCTCATTGTCGTCGTCGTCTCCGAAGACGTGGTTACGCTTTGTGTTCTGATTTCGTCTCCTGTTCTTCTTCTGCTTGTTCCTCTGGCTCTGGTTCTGGTTCTGGTTCCGCCCCTTGTTGTAGTTCTGGTTCTTTCGGTTCTTCTTCCCCTTCCCGAGCTTCAGCTTCGGAATCTCAATCATCTTGTTCAGCTTCTCCATGCCTCTCGAATCTACGCCTAACGCAAGCACACAGCACACTACTTCCCTCTCCGGAGTTCTGCATCTCATTCATGAAGTCCGTCATAATCTCCACGCATCCCGCCTCCTCCTTGCACGAACGCATCTTGCTCGCGAACCCCTGGTACATGTCCACGCTCACCAGTCCCGTGGAGAGCAGGAACTGATCAATGTTCGACGAGACGTTCTCCTTCGCGCTCGTTCGGATCGGCGCGATATTTCGCTTCACGATGTTGAACCCGAAAATGTACGTGTTGATCGTCAGCATGCGCTTCTTCACCACCTCGTCCAGGTCGTCCGTCATCATCTTCTTCGTGTTGATCTCGAACATCTGGTCCAGGTACGCCGCGTAGTTCGTGCGCGCGCCGATGTACGGAACGAAGCACGAGCACACGTTCAGCGTCGCCTTGAGGAGAATGCTACGCGTCAACTGCCTCCACCACCTCCACTCGGAGTCCGTCTGCAGGAAGAGAATCACCAGCTGACACATCGCGTTGCCCACGTCCGGGTGATTCACCACCACGTTCTCGAACGCCTTGCGGAAGAAGGGGATGCGCTTCTCGCGCACGTTCTCCGTGTCTCGCAGCAGCGTCGGATCCTTCGACACTACGCCTTACGTCGCTTCCTCACACCCCACGCGGACTCACACCCATGTACGCGTTCACGCGATTCGGACCCATGCCGCCCTTGCCGCGACTGTACGTGTCGCACACACGACCCGCCAGCTCGCCCGAGAACTGGCGCACAGCGAAGGTCTTCTCGTAGCCCTTGGTGGCGTAACCCAGCAGCGCGTACAGCATGTCCAGCACTGCTTGCGAGCAGCTCAGACCCGCAGCGTCCACGATCATGTCGCAGCCCAGCGAGAACGCCTCCTCCGGCGACTCGTTCGGCAGCGTGATTCCCAGGTTTCTCACTACGCCTCACACCCCCTCACATCCCCCACTGAACTCGACGTTCTCGCCGCGCGGCAGACGGAGGAACGACTGCGACAGCGCGGTGTATACAAGTTGGTACACGGCATCGATCGCGTCGTTCTTCCCGCTCCAGAGCGAGGACGAGGAGAGGTAGAGGGGGACCACAATGTTTCGGATCACCAGCGACAGCATGCTCAGTCGGTAGAAGGGCATGTAGCGCTGCAGGCTCTGCGTGAAGAAGGAGATCACGCCGTCCGACGCCGACGTCTCCGAGCTGAGGAAATGCAGCCACACACGCTACACGTCAGCAGGACGCCACACACGCACCGTCAGCGCCGAGAAGAGCGTGTACAGACGCGTCGACTGGATGGGCACCTGACCCTGACAGGTCACACTGGACGCCTCCGCCAGCGTCATGGACCGCCAGCAGGCGACCACGGGCTCGTCGTTGCCCGTGCCCACGAGGAGGTAGCACACCGTGTCGAAGAGCGCGGCGAGCGGCTCGCCGAGCGCGAGGAAGGCGGAGCTGCTGATCACGAGGTATTCCGACGTGGTGAAGATGGCGTCGAACATCGCCGCCAGACAGGAGAGGTGCGACGACAGACTCGCCAGCGCGTCCAAACTACTCCTCAGTCGACGAATCAGACGCTACTTGGCGTTGTACTGCTCGTGGAACACCACGGGGTTGGCGTAGCCCTTCACGTTGGCGTCGCTGCGCAGGAAGTCGATGATGGGCGAGAACACGCGCGTGAACTGGCTCTTGCGCTCCTCCGGCTGCGAGAGATTCGAGGCGAGGTTCACTATACATCAGACGGACGAGACAGAGCCACAGAACGCGGTGCAGAGGTTGTTGCGCACGGTGGCGTCGTAGGCGGTGGTGATCTGGGCGAAGAGGCTGGAGAGAATGCCGTTCAGCTGCATGAGCAGCGAGCTCCCGAGCAATTTGCAAATGCGATACAGATGCTCGGAGGCGGTGACGCTGATCTTGAGCTGGTCCGCCGCGTTGCCACTAGAGTGAACGCGCGTCTCTCCCCCTACTTGTACGCCGAACTGGCCTTCTCGATCATGCTGAGAAGGAGCATGATGAAGTCAACGAGCGACGGCAGGTCGTTCTTCATCACCCACAGGAAGGAGAAGATGAACTCCACGAGGTACGTGTCCGTCTCCACGTTCTGTCCCATCTGCTGCTTGATGAACACATCGACGATCATCTTGCCCGTGCTGAGCAGCTGCGCCTGCTTCGTCATGTCCAGGTTGAAGCGGTTGATGCCCAGGTTGATGCCGCCCACGATCTTCAGGAACGCGTCGCACCAGATGGGGTCCGACGAGTACTGCGTCTGCAGGCTACGCGTCAGAGAGACGAGAGACCGCGACATCTGGAGAATCGCCTGCACCAGCGGGTTGGCGTAGTAGTGGCAGAGGCCCGAGACGGTGGTGGTGGCGTCGGCGCAGTAGCGGTTGTAGTCGTTGCTGTACTCCTGCTGGTCGTCGCTGTCGTAGTCGCTGTAGCTACGCGTGAGGCGATGGCGTCGCTCGCACTTCATGTCGTTGAAGTTGGGACTCTTCATGTTGTTGCTCTGGATGCTCCGCAGAAGACACTGCACCAGCTCGTTGATCTTCCCCTCCGCCTCCTTCCTGCGCCTCACGCCCTCTCTCAACACTCACTTGATGCAGTTGTTGTCGTTCCGCGAGATGTCGGGGAACAGCGTCGGCAGCGCCGTCAGCGCCAGACTCGCGATCTCCAGGCGCGGGAACGCCAGCAGCGGGACGATGAGCGACAGCAGGTGGTTGTACACGCTCGCCTCGGACGGCAGCCAGTAGGACAGCAGACTCTTCTGACACACGCAGAAGTCGATCACTGCTCTACGCGTGAAGAGGACGCCGAAGCACGACAGGTAGTAGGCCTTGTAGATGAAGTAGAAGTCGTACTGGTCCGCGAAGTGGCTGGTGATGCCCTCCGAAATGCTCACGATCTTGCCCAGCACGGTGATGGCGAAGCTCCGGTTCGAGGAGGAGTACTTCACTCTAGGGGTGAGAGCGCAGTCCGGAGGGCACTTCGCCATGTTGCCGAGAAGCGCGAGGATCTCGGGGAGGATTTCCTCGTCGAGGGAGAAGGCGTTGAAGGATGCCATGATGCCGTCGAAGTTGGTCTTGAGCGTGCTCTCAAAGAGCTAGGGATGAGGAGAAGCGCGAGGAGGAACGAGCGGGACGCTGCACGTGAACAGACGGACGCACTCGAGAAGAATGAGTCTCCCGCCGCTTTCGTTGTTCGTGTAGTTACGCATTGTGTAAAGGATAAAGTGAATAAACATATCGCCCTTGCTGTTGAAGGCCTAGTGGTGAGCAAGGGAACAAACACGCACAGACTGCAGGTCGTGGCGCCGACTCTCCGTGAGACGACTGTTCGCGCTATCGTCCGTGATCTCCTGCAGAAGGAACTCAAAAATCATGACGCCCGTGTAGAATTGGGAGCTGCTCTTCCGCATCACGTTCGTTATGTCGTCGTAGAGACTGCCCCAGTACTGGGGCCACTGTCGCTTCATCACCTCCACAAACACCTCTGCGAACTTGACCATCACGTAGGACGGCGTGTTTGTGCTATCCTACCGATCACGCGTCGACGACAGACAAACGTTGATGTTGTTCGTCAGATACTCCATAACGAATCGCTGCACGGCGTTCTTTTGGGTCGGGTTATACGTCATCCACTTGGAAATAATGTTCACCTTCATGCAGTTTAGGCAGAAGTGCTTCACATAGTCCGTGTGGTCTAAACAATACCATCAACGAACGAACGGCTTACTCGGATCCTGCGTCGTGAGAATCGTCATGGCATAGTCGATGGAACCATCAAACTCTTGAAACTCCTTCACCTTCTCCTCCGCCATTGCACGCATATCAGAGGGTGACGCTGGGTTTGCAATGCAAGTCAAAGCAGAAATGAGAGTCTGGTACGCTTGTTGGTCCATGCGGTCTTTGTCTGTGAACGCACAACAAATAGCGGCGTCTTGCTCTATTCCGGAAGGAGGACCGATTTTGCGCATTTCGCGGCGCAGTCATTCTCGCGATTTCCAAAGAATGAAAGGAGTTATTCCGTTTGTCCTCTTCTGTCTCGCAACCTGCGTGATTATTGAGGTAGGATCTCGTCTCCTTGCTTAGTGGCAGATTCCCGTGGGAGAGAAGCGCTGCATATACGACGAAATGGCCGTAGGTCACAAGCCGCAGCTGTACGTCAATGTGGTGGACGGAGGAAAGCATGATATTCACTTCACCGTTGTCTATTCGCTCTTTCGTGAGAAATAGGTCGTGTCGATCGGTCGTGAAGAAACCTTGGTCGATGTGAATATGGGAACCGATCCTTCTCATCCCGCCATTTACAGAGTCATGGACGGTTGCGACGGATAACTCGTAGGATGTCGATTTTGAAATTCCGTATTTTGCGGAGTACAAGTTCTGTTTGGACAATGACAAAACCCTGTTCTCAAACGAGGTGAAGCGCGTGGATATCCGTCTGGAGGAGGGAGAGACGTGTATCTCGCGGCTTTTCTGTCCGTTTATCGGTAGATGATTCGTTGAAGGACGACAACTCGGAGTTGCTGAAGGACGAGGATGTCATTACCGCTCCCATTCCGTCATGAGTAGATTATCCACATTGGCGATTCCATGAAGGAGATCAAGGAAATGACGGAGGAGATCAAGGGGAAACAGGCGGCATACCGTATTCAGGAGGAGAAGAGAAGAGAGTGTGGGTCGTCGATCATGTGCGTGATCTGTAGCTGTGATGAAGACCCATGACCGCGTGTCCGCGATCAACATCATCGAAATATCGTCCTTCTTCCTCTTTTCCGTTGTTCAGATTCTCGTGATCCGAAGATGGTTCAACACCAAAAAGCCAATTCTCGGTTAACTATGTGATATGTACGTGTTCCCTGGTGTTTGTTGAGGAAGTGTGGAATACCGCCATATGGAGCTCATCTTCTGGGGATGGAGCGGGTTTCCTTCCCCTATTCCATCGCAATCTGTTTCCACCTATCGACTGTCAAATGGACAATCCTCTCCCAAACTCGGTGTATGGTGTATGGCTCTGTTGCGTGCACACAAAATACGTATTGGAATGAGTCAACGAGACCGATACCCATTCCCGGGCATCTTTCCTCTCTTCCCTCGTTTTCAAAGAAAGGGTGCCACAGTGGCTTGTATGAACTCTCTTCTGTGATGCCGGCAGACTCCCTAACGGATCACAGAAGAACTCGCGCAGAGAACAGCGCGAGCCACAGCACTCTTCACCCGCTCTTTCCTCGCTGAACTCCTTCTGCTTCGCCACAAGTTTGATAGACTCAACTCGTTTCGTTCCGCGAGCTGATTGGTCGAAAAGTGGTGCGCAAATAGGCACTTGACAAGCTTAATGATTATTGTCCGTTTAGGTACACTTCCACCGCTGTCGTCATAATTTTCTTTGTCAATGAAGTCTCTCCTATTCATTCTGTTTGTCGTCGTCTATGCCGGTAATCTCCGTGACAACTTTGCCTCTTTCCGAGCCAAGTTCAAGAGAGCCTACCTCAGCTCCGAGATCGCCTACCGTACCACCGTGTACAACAACAACATGGCCTTCGCCGCGCGCGAAAACGCAAAGAACCATACCTACACGCTCGGTGTTACCCCGTTTGCGGATCTGACTGTCGAAGAGTTCGCCAGCTCCAGACTCACCATCCTCACGAATCCCCCGAACGTCACCAGACGATCCGCTGCTCGTGCCTCCAGCGACTTCGTCCCGCTCTATGTCAACTGGATCAACCAGGGCGTTATTACCGCCGTGAGAGACCAGGGTACGTGCAAGGCGGACTGGGCTTTTGCTGCTGCTGGCATGCTCGAAAGTGCGCACTGTATCGTCAATGGTGAAAAGTGGGAGCTGTCTGCCCAGCAGATCCTTGACTGCAACCCTGAGCTGTATGGCTGTGAAGGTGCTTGGCCCACCGTTTCCATCGACTACACGGCGCAAGTGGGTCTCTGCAGAGAGGACTCTTATCCTTACAAGGGCAAGCAAGAGGAGTGCAAACTCAATCCCAAGAAGATTGTCAACCATCTCCACAGCTACAATGCTGTTCCTCCCTACAATGGAACGGAGCTGCGAATTGCCGTTTCAAAGAGCCCCGTTGTTACAACCCTTCGCGTGGACGAGTATTTGGTCCAGCTGTACACGATGGGCACCATGACCAGCAAATACAACGGACACTATCACCTGAGTGCCCTTATTTACGGCTATGCCCCAGATTACTGGATGCTCAAGAACTCTTGGGGTAGAGATTGGGGCAACTTTGGGTTCTTCAGAGTTGCCTATGAGGAAGAGGGCGACGGTGCTTGCGGAATCAATCTGTGGGCAATCTACCCAGGCTTAGAAGGTCTTTCGGTCTGTTGTGTTTGTTTCAAAGAGCATCGAATGATCACCCTCGTTGGGGTTTGGGCTTCAGTGGATACAGGGTTTGGGCTTCAGTGGATACGAAACAGGATTTGGGCTCCAGTAGACACAAAACATGCATCTGGTGTCAAACAAAGAAGAGCACTTCATCTCTCTAGGGTACAGAAACTTTACAGCATACTCTCCGAATGGAACAGAACCATAGCAATGAAATCTAGTCTGTGAACTCCCTTCCGCGCCTCCTACTCCATGAGAGTTTCCGTGCAATTGAAGAGGTGCACCGATGTCGACAAGTCAGTAAACCCAGCATGAATCGACGCATCGTCCGTATCGAACTCCGGGATCCACACCGTTCTGTTCCCGTACGGAGCAGGAAACGGAACATCCACCCCCTTCTCCAGCCTCGCGCGCGACGGGTGAACGAGCGTGTAGCGCAAGCTCTCCCCAGAACCCGTCACGTAGCCGAACAGGTCGTCGCTCTCGTCCTGGAAGACCAGAGAAATCGAATATGCGCTGTGGAACTAGAACTCATCTTCGTGCAGAATCCTTACCTTGTATAGGCTTCTCATGGCGATCAGGTGCTGAGTGGCGTTGAAGAACCCCGAATACTCCCCCTGACTGCTCCAGCTCGTGCCGTCGAACACCCCCACCTTCGTCGGTATGTCGAGATTGGACGGATTCTCCGCGAAGCTTGCAGGCTCGAAGAACTCCGACCCCTGGAACAGGGAGAGGATGCCCGGCGTGACGCAGAGGAAGAAGTGCGCCAAGAGAACACGATGGTAGGCAAGCAGCTCATCTCCGTCTTCACACTTCAACGCGACTGTGAACAGACGCTGCGTCTAGGCGTCACTCGCTCTCTCCAGCGCCACGTGTGACGACTCGGGCGTCTCCAGCGTGATCAGGTTCGTCTGCGAGAACGTGGACGACAAGTAGCTGATGATCTTTCGGGCAGAGATCCGGTCTCCGAAGAACAGCGCGCGCAGCGTGTTCATTCTACGCCTCAACCCGCGTCTCGACGGCTACACGGACAAGTCGCGCTTCGCGGTGAACCCGGCTCCGCTCCTGTCGACAGGCAGAACGATGTCCTGAATCTGGCTTTGTTGCGGCACCGAGATCAAATTGTCGTCGTCCTCGCCCAACTACGCGTCACTCGCCTTCTCCACACCCACCCAGAGCGAAAACGACTCTTGATAGTCATACACCACTTTACGCAGAAGAGCGATGTTCATGTCGATATCGTCGCCTCTCCCTGCAGCGCATTCCACGGAATTCAGCCGGAAGCAGAGCAGCCCTTTCCAGTAGACCCCGTCAAGGTCGAGCGTCTCGCTGTACTCGTACAGAATGTCCTCCACCGCCACGTATGCGGGAGACGAGGGCTCCAAGGCAAGGGTGCGAGCCGTGCGCCCGTCGTACTTGTACTCCGTCGAGTTCAGGAAGAGAGGACCGTAGGCGCTGGGCTTCGAGCTCTCGTCGTAGTTGTACCAGTCACTGAACGCGTCGAAGCCCGAGAGGTCGAAGTCGACGACGACCCGCATGCCGTACGAGTGGATGCTCGTGATCATGGCCTGCAACTCTGAGGCCGAGCCGAAATTGGGGTGCTGCACCCCAGGATACACGATACTCGACTGGTCTACGGAATGAGGAGAATCGCGCATTGCCGACACCAACACTTGATATTGATCGAATCCGACAGGGAACAGTGTGCCGGCTCCAGTGACATGATGCGGATGATGCTGACGCCCAGACTCTTCAGATACGGCAATTGCAACAGGAACGAAGAATAGGTGCCATACTCTAGAATGAACCAGCACAACGAGCACTACGCTTCATATGCGCGTTGAAGGACGGCAGATGAATGGTGTACATCACAGTCTGGGTTTGGGATGTCAATGACCTCATCGTCTTCAGTTTCCTATCGCCTCGCGATGCCGAGTCCGGGTTCCGATTCCTCCACCCATTCACCGTGTTGATTCTACACGAATCAGGGAGACCGCCCCATTCCTACACTTCCTTCCCGTTTACGCTCAAGTGGTGAGCTCTACTCCCGTCGCTTCCAGTCATGTGGAAGCAATACTCCGTGCTCGCCGCCACTCCGCCGGCATTGTAAAACCAGTAGCCATTCTGCTGCTTTCTACACCTCAGCACCTGGAACCGATTCTACAGCATCTCATACGACTTGTCCGTACTCCCCTTCGGCCGAAACGTAAGGGTCACAGAAACTGATAGGGGGGCATATACACGGAATGCTATGCCCGAGTTGTACTGAAGTCCGTCGTCTAGCATGTAGAAAAGGGAGGAAGACCAGAGATAGGTGCCAATGAAGTCGGTTCGCTCACAGCGATCTCCCACGAACCCCGGAACGCACTCCCGCTTGGCATCCGATTTCTTATGAAACAGGAGCAACAGCGGGACGAGAAGCACGATAATAAGCACAATCATAACCACGACGCCCAAAACGGCTTTTCGCTTTGGATTCGAATTCCCATTGTTAGATACTGTCGGCTTGCGACGAATGTGGTCCGAACCGGCTCGTCTCCATTCCCTGTTCTCATTCTCGATGTATCTGTACGACATGGAATACTGACGTATTCGGTTTGAATGATCCATGGAATAATGGATTCAGCCTCCAATAGATACCAAATAGTAAATCCATCATGATAATGCATCATTTGCAAATGCAAACATTTCCCATCTCTTTCATGTCAGTGTTTTGCTTGCATTATGGGCCCGATATTCCTTTTCCTGCTCTCTCTCGGCTTGTCCGTTACGCTGAGAGACGATTTCCTCGCGTTCCAGAATCAGTACGGGAAGCAGTATCTTCCCCAGGAACGAGCATATCGTGAGAGAGTGTTCCGCTACAATCTCGAATGGATCGATAAAATGAACCGCCAGGGTCATTCCTACACGTTGGGCGTTTCGCGCTTTGCCGACATGACGAGCACGGAGTTTGCATCTTCTCGCTTTGCCGGATGTCTGCTCCAAAGCAAAACACACAAAGAGCCTGTGCATCTGAACAACGAGCCGGAACCCGCCATCGATTGGAGAGAAAAGGGAGCCGTAACGCCCGTCAAAGACCAGGGCGATTGCGGTGCCTGCTGGGCCTTCTCGGCTACCGGCGCCATGGAGGGCGGACAGTTCATCTATCGCCACGAATCAGTGTCTGTGTCCGAGCAGGAGCTGATCGACTGCGACACGGAGGACAACGGATGTGGAGGCGGTCTCATGACTGGCGCCTTCCTCTATGCGATGGGAGGTGGTGTCTGCTCGGAGGAGGACTACCCCTACCACGCGAAGGACGAAGACTGCAAGCTGTGCCATCATGCCGCCGTGCGTCCGCGCAACTACGAAGAGGTCGAATCCGAGGACGGACTGGCGCTTAAGAAGGCCGTCTCGCTCGCTCCCGTCTCCGTTGCTATCGAGGCGGACAGTCCCGTCTTCCAGCACTACAAGAGCGGAGTGATCGACGACGAATCCTGCGGCGCGTCGCTGAACCACGGAGTGCTCGCCGTGGGCTACACGGAGGACTACTGGATTGTGAAGAACTCGTGGGGCGAGGACTGGGGCGGTAGAAATGTGTCATTGGAGTTACCGAGTAGACCACGGATACGTCAAGATCAAGTACGATGCGAAGGGCAACGGCATCTGCGGCATCAACCTGATGGCGTCCTATCCCGTGTTTTAGGCGGATTCTTTGTTAAGAAACAGGCTGCTTATGGACTGACAAAGTCGAATAACTCAACACTTGAAATGGAAAAAAACTCGCGATCTACACCTCACTCGTCGCAACTAGGCCCACCACACAGAGGAGGGTTCAAGTACACATCACTCTGCTGACTGTAAGCCTTCGTATAGTCTTCCGACGCATACACACTAATTCCTTTCTTCCCTCCGGCGCCGATCATCAGGTACTGTTCGGGTGACCTCACGTACACGTACTTCTACGCGTCACTGTTGCCGTGCTCCCCTACGGTGGGCTTCTCCACTCCGTCGATGAACTGGTCGGACATCTTCCCGTTCCACTTCCTCACAACCGTGAAGGGGTGTCCGCCCTTCGAGTAGAAGCCGATGTAGAGAAGGAGCGTGTCGCACTGGCCGTGGGCGTCGCGCCTCCGACTCCAGCGGTCCTCTCTGTAGAGACCGATGTAGTGACCGTTGTACTCCACCTGCATCAGCAGCAAGGTCGGCTTCTTGGACGCGGCACACCTGATCGTCACCCACTCCGCTCGCACCCACTCAAGCAAGTGAACGATGTGATAGCCATGAATCACGGAGGTGTAAATGAGACGAGGATCCTGCGACTGCACGCGGACGGGCAACTGACTCATGATCTCCTTGCAGAGCGCCGCGTTCAACAGCCGAGACGGCCCGATCACGTAGTACAGGTGGTACTTGCAGATGTTCATGATGTATTCTCCCTCGTCGATCCGGCGCTGCATCACCTCCATCTCCTCCTGCACGCTCCCGTCCTCGTCCCCGAACTGCGCGCTCAGCCGGATGCTCTCCAGCAGGAGAAGCTCCCACTCCTCTTCGTCCAGGAGACGGAGCTCCGCCTCGATTCTCCTCGCGTTCTCCTCTTCGTCTGCTCCCATGTCACTCCGCAGCAGCGTGGGGGCGAAGCGATTCAGATAGGTGATGTAGATCGACGGAAAGAGCTGAACGGTCAGCCAAAGAGAGAACGCACACCCAGTATCCCGCGTCCAAGAACGCGTCCACGATGCGCACAAACAGCGAGCTCTTCACGGACAGGAACAGGAGAGAGGAGATCCAGCTGCGGAACAGGTAGCCGTAGAGCGAGGGGTGAAGCGAGGAGAACTGAAGGTTGTCGGCGTTGGCGTCTACTCATCCACTCGGGCAACGATCCCCACATCGGTTGTTCACCTCCGGCAAGTGCTCGATAAACGCCTCGTAAAAGCGTTGACTGATGATGAAGTACTTCTTGCGCAATTCAATGTTCTCCAGAATCGCCGTGATCATCACGTACGTCTCCTCCTCGCTAATGAAGTGGAGGAGCACGATGATCAAGTAGGGGAGAATCGGACAGAAATACAAGTCGTTTATATTGCTGATGACAAACAGAAGACGAATCGTGCACTCCCTACGGGGAAGAATCCTGTAAAACGCTCACTGCATGTCTTGAGTCATCAAAGGAAAGATATCCCAGTGAATCGTCGTACCGAACGAGGGGTACTATTCCGTAAACGGATTCAACGAAGACGCACGGTCGAGTAGTCAATCACCACACTCTTGAGAACCATTCGCGATACGGCAAGATAACTAATCCTGCAGCGTTTCGGATCCACGTCTTCCTCTGTTAGCTGCAGCGCTTTCCTCCACTGCTGCATGCCTACATCTTTAGGCTCCTTTTCGGAGATCTACGATTCCCATCATCAATGCTCTCGAATAGAGATACTGCTGCACGTGTTCCGCATGACTACCGGATTAGCCCACAGAAACACCTCAAACAGCAATGGGGTTGGGCTTGTCTGCGGCGACGCCAGAAGGGCACAGATTCCCCATCGAAAAAGAATCGGAGTGTGCTCTTTTGAATCACTTCGTCGCAACAAACAGCGCTATCACTTACAACGACTCCTGTCTATCGTATATCTGAACAGACCCGTCCTCTCCCGTCGACACGATTCGCGTTCCCTCCTTGTTGAAGGCAACCGACCACACGACGCCATCGTGGCAGCTCAGCGTCTGCATCGAGTTATCCGTCTTCAGGGGCCACACGATCATTTTCCTGTCCGTTCCACTACGCGTCACGCGAAAGCTCCTCTCCTACCTAGATGCCAAATACTGCTCATCCGCGGACACAGAAACGCCAGTCACCCAGCCGCTATGACCGCTGTATGTGTGCTCGACCAGGTTCTCCTTGGTGAGAACGTTGTAGCTGATGATGCTCTTGTCATCAGAGCCCGTGTACAGCCGAGACGATGCGGAAAAACACAAACAACGCACCGCCATCGTGTGGTCTACTCTAAACCGGGTCTAGCAACAGTACCGTTGTAGGTGTGAATGATCGTCTTCTTGGCAAGCTGGATCACGTTCACGATTCCGTTCTTGTGTCCCGTTGCCAGGTACTTGCCGTCAGCAGACTATTCTCTCACGCCAAGCCAACACAACTACAATGGCCATCGACATGATGAATCCGCTCGCTGTATCGATCTCGCCAACGATATCAAATGTCTGGTCGTTAAAGGCACTCATTCAAGCGGCTAAGGGATATCTCTCCTTCTATACTCCACAGCTTCACGACTCCCGCTCCATTTCCTGTGATGAGCATCTTACCCTATACGTGAATGAATGTGGAGGATTGCACGTCCGAAGTCAACACAATGGGCCACACCTCCATAGGACCAAGCGTCACGCTCTTCACGGGAAGGCCTAGTTGTGACACGTATTCTGCGAAGCAACCAGTGTCAGAAGCACGGATACACACGAAGCCATCAATACTGCTCGTAGCCACAAGTCCCTTCTCACTGCTGGTGGCGATGCTCACAATTCCCATGTGCTGTGACTTCAAATCGAACTTCTTTTCCAGAGAAGGAGTCCTATGCATCAATCCTAATTCCTATTGACACCAAATGCACGTCGTTCCATCGACAGATCCAGTAGCCACCTCTCCGTTACTCAACCACGCCGATGTCCAGATCGCTTCACCGCTTTCATTTGTGTAGTTCTTCGTGGGCGCAAACTATAGCTGTGAGGGTAAAGATAGCGGAGACATACCATCCTCTTTCGGTAAACTGTTCTATGATCACCCACTCCTTTCAATTCGCTGTATGCATCAAGCAACCAGTGCGTGTTGGCATACTATAAGCATACAGAACTCGTTACCGCTGATATCTCACAAACAAACAGAACTGGTTAATGCTGACGTCTTGCTATGACGGCACTAATCGCGTTGAAGGCGGGAGACGCTCTCATCTTTTCGAGTCCGGGAAGGGCTTCAGGGTTACTCGCGATTGCCATCATATCGCCACCACTCTGGGAGATGATGGATATCGTCTTCGCCACATCCGGGTCTTGGGCCAGCGACATTAGCACGCTGTTCATCTCCATCCCCAGCTCCTCGTCCGTCAGTCCACTGTAGTACAGGAACAGGTCGTTGTCAATTCCACCCACATTCATGTCCGCGAACGGATTCGATCCCATGCCAGGTACAGTCTGCTGCGAGGGTTGTGGGAGAGGAGCCGGAGCTTCTTGCGCGTGACTGAAGAATGATGCGCAATTCACCTCTACAACTCATCATCTCCGCCGCATTCCTACGTCGCAGTGTGGAAAGAAGAAGGTTCAGCCAAGGCACGTTCATATTTCCCGGCTTCAGCACGAAATACGATATGTCAGAAACAGTCTCGATTTTGAACCCCGAGAGCAGCAGCGCTCGCGTTCCCGCCTCCCTACGGTTCAGCGCCTCCACCACTCCTACATCCCCGTAAGTCGATTCTTCAGCTTCTCGAAGTCGCACTTGACTTTGCCGTACTTCTGCACGTCCTTCACTGCGTTCTGCAGAATCAGCGCCCACATCTACTCGTGACCCGCTCCGTTCAGGGCTACGTCGATTGCCTGCTTCATTTTTGTCTCGTTTCCGCACTCCTTCGCCAAAGTCTCGATCACATCATTCATCTCCCTCTTCATCGCGTCGGTCACGCCCACCATGCCAAACGTCTCCTCCTCAATCGCACACATCTCGTTCTTGTTCTCGCTCTCCTCGCTCTCCTCCTCCAGCCCCATCAACACCATCCTCTCTCTCTTCTCCACCCTCCTCTCAAACTCCATCATATCCTTCTCGTCGCTCCCCGTCAGCTCCAGCTCGCCCTTCCAGTAGCACTGGATCGACAGCTGCTTCGCGCTGTACTTGAATTTCAGCTGAGGGAACTGGTTTGTGCTCACGACGACCAGACGAACCGACGGGCAAGACGGCAGGTTCGATGCCAGCGCGTTCAGGACACTGTGGCTCTTCTCGATGCGGTCCGCGTGCCAGTACACACACAGTGCGGGGATGGAGGGGTTGGACAGCAGCGTTTCCAGAGATCGCACAGAGGTCAGTTGCCATTGCTAATGATCACCGTCTTCTCGTACTTCTACTCCATGTTCGCCCACAACGATTCCCTCAATGTCGTTCGATACATCGAGACTCACCATGTCCACTTCTTCCGCCTCTAGCGTACACATTGCGTTCCACTTCTCCTCCTCCGCTCTGCGTTCCGCTTCCTTTCGGAGGCGCTCCTCCTCTGCAGCCTTTCGTTCCGCTTCTTCCTTCGCCTTCTGCTCCGCCTCGCGTTTCATTCGCAATGATTCGGCAATGGCTCTCTGCTTCTCCAGCATCATCTTCAATCGTCGTTCCTTCTCCTCCTCTTCCATTCGGCGTTGCATTTCCTGACGCGCCAATAACTCGGCTGCTTCCGCCGCTCGACGCTCCTCCTCCGCCTTCTTTCGCGCTGCTTCCTCTTCTTCTCTGCGAATCCGCTCCTGCTCTAAACGCTCTTCCTCCAAGCGTCTCCGCTCTTCTTCCTCTCTCTTTCGCTGTGCCTCCTCTTCCTCCTTCTTCCTCTTCTCCTCTTCTTGACGTCTCTCCTCCTGTTCGTGCTGTTCCTTCAACACACTCAGGTATTCCGTGCACTTCTCCGATATCTCCTTAAACAGGTCACTCATCTTCTCGAAGTCGCCGTGCATCGCTTTGATCTAGATATCACCCCACAGCGAAGAACCCACTTTCTCGCACGTCTCAGGACCATATGTCTGCTTCTCCGGATTCGTCTCGCACGCTTTCTCGTACATCTTCTCCACCTTCGGCCCCAGCTCGTTTGTCAATTCCAGCCGATACGCATCGAGCGTCTTTGACTACGACCATGAAACAGAAGGGGTAGGTATTACGACACTCTCGCACGTTTCCTGGTTTAACGTCGTTTGGAGGGTTGAGAGATCGCCCGCGATTTCGCCCACTCTTCGCTGCTGCACAGATGAGTCCAACGATTCCAAGCACCTACAACCTTCTTGAACATGATTCTGAAGACTATTGTGATTGAAACAAACACTTCTACAACTCCCACGGGAAGTACAGCTGCAACGTGTTGTTGTAAATGGTCTTGCCAGCCTCCTCGACGCCAACCCCATGGCACGCTGCGATCACTTCCAGCACTTGTCTATTCCTCAATGCAATCCGCAGAGCACACATCACACAGCAGGGTTCATTCCGCCCCTTCACCAAGCAATCGCTCTCGTACTTCTCCACTCTCTTTGCCGGGAAGTGCGTCTTGACGAGTGGGTAGGAGGCATGTGTTGACGAGATGCCACAGTAAGGACCGTCTGCTCATGAGTAACAACTCCAATCACCACCTGTCTCGATGAGGATACGGTCGAGAGGCACACTCCGAATCACGTCCAAACTCTCCTGCGTGCGCATTCCCGAACCGTTGAAGCCGATGTAGAATCCCATGTCCAGCAGGCGTTTTGCCATCTCCTTTGAGCCCGTAAAGGAGTGCACACAGCCGCGCAGCGTGTGATTTGGGTCCTCTTCCTCAAACACTCTCAGGAAGTCCTCGTCGCAACTGCGACAGTGCAGGAACAGAGGCAGATCAAGCTCACGCACCAGTTCGAACTGTCTCCTGAAGTATATGTTCTGTGTCTATTCCTAAGCCAACGACTCTACGGCCACTTCCTTGTCCGTGAAGTGAAGACGATCATAGTCCAGTCCGAACTCTCCCACCGCCACAATCTTCTTCATCGCCTTTCCCTTCTTTCCTATCTCGATGAGATCCTTCATCAGCTTATCCGCGTCCCCCTTCAGGAATTCAGAGCACCGCGTTGGGTGGACACCAACGGTGGAGTACAGCCGCTCATCCATCTCGGTCAACGCAAGGGCTTCCTCTGTTTCCTCCAAATTGCCCGCTATGATATCAGAACGAAACAGGTGAGAATGGCAAACCTGTAATGATGATTTTGGACACGCCCTCCTTCCATGCACGCTCCAGCACCTTCTCTCTGTCATTTGGATGTCTCACGGATCCTCGGTACACACCAGCGTATACCTCGTCTGTGAAATTGAGTCCCTATGGAAATCAGGAGAACGGAAGAGTGGAGTACAATATCGCACATCTGCAGCTTCCTCTGAACGCAGGAACTCGTAGACATGATTCTCTTGGCTAAGATGGAGCGTTTCAAAAGAAACATTGCAATTCACATGTACAGCACACTAGGGTTCTTGGTATTCATTGCCAATCCCACGTGACTAAACCCGCTGTTCGGTGTCAAATAGAGTACATTGCACTGCCCAAGAAGATAGAGATCGATAAATGACCGCATCACTCCCGCTTCCTTCACCACGCCCTTTCCAACATGCATGCGCGGGAGCGAGTCAACCAGAATCAGAGAGTCCTTGAACTGTCTCCGGAACAGCGCCTCCACCTTGTCCGAATCGGTTGAGAGAAACACGCGACTGTCCTCCTTCTGCAGCGTCTTTCGGATCTTCGGCAACTGCTGCACGACGGAATTCATCTTCAAGAACACTGTGGACTCGTGCCAGTTCGCGTTGAGGTTCCCCATCCGCGCGTGCACGCCAACGACGAACCGACCCTCAAACTGCTTCAAATACGAATCGATCACTTCACTCAGGTACTCGCTCGGCTGGAACACGTTGTTCACGCACACGCGATACCACGACAGTTCGCTCATCTCAAACGACGGCGATTTCGTCAGACCGATGGAATGCAGCTTCGTTTGGGAGGAGGGGAGTTTCAGCACATTGCTGGCGTATTGATGCATGGAGAGAATGAGAAGGTTGCTGGGGTAAATAGACGAGAAGTTGACGTCTTTGTGAATGCCCGCGTATCGTTTGTCCCACGCGAAGTTGATGACGTGCGAGAATTGCTTCTTGAGTTGCGGACTGAATGCGTACGGGCTGGCCTCTATGCATTAGGATGAAGCGAAGGCCAAAACGCAACGAAGAGCGGATCTTGTAACGATACGTGAAGTTCTGAAGCGGGAAGCGAAAGAAGCGACTCGGAAGCGCTGGAGCGACGACTACAATTCATTGGAGAATAGAAATAGCACTCTGAACCGGTCTATCGTGGAGAATGCCGAGCAGAAGCGCATCACACACGCCCACTATTTGACCCGCCATGCCCGTGGTTCCCTTCTTCTCGTACACAATCAGCTGTGCAGAACGATGTGTACCGTTCTGTTGAATCCTCTGATACTCCGTATTCATGTACTTGAGAAAGCGAGAGGGTCCGTACACCCATTTTGCATCAGCTGATGACTCTATTGCGTGGCTTGCGACAATACTGGGAGAAGGTTCTGAACCTGAACCGTGTGCCATCGTAGGAAAAACAGAAACGGGTTTGAATGGATTCGGCGTGGAATTCGTTCTATCCACGGATAGTGAGAAGGAACGCTATGAAATGAGGAATTCGATTAGAAAAGACATTGTACGTGGTAATGTTGTCATTGCTGTCATACTGAAATCTCCGTAGCCGAGTCTCGTTCAGATAATGCGCTAAAAGGACACAACAGAAGAAGGGAAGAAGAAAATGGAGTCGGCTCTTCTTCGTTCTGCGTTTCATCGTTGAACTATCTCCAAACAAACAGGAGTATGAGTGATGTCTTCGACTGCCACTGCGGCTACGACTACGGCTGTAATGGTGTCGGTGGCTGTGATGATGACTACGATGGCTCCGACTGTGACTACGATGACTGCGACTATGACTACGGCGACTTCGACTGTGACTACGGCGACTTCGGTCCACTCGCACATCCTCCTTGCTTCCCATCTTCTCCTTTCTCCTCGCCTGAATCGCCGCCAGCGCCGACTCCATCGCCATCATGCTACTGTCCCACTCGTCATCTGGTCCGCCGTAAGCAGACACAGGAATGTCGTGCACCTCTTGCCTGTTGCTGCGCACAAACCCGTTCACTGCCGTGGAGGCGGGAGCCAGAGGCGCCGAGACGCTCGGCTGCCGGTTCACCATCGTGTAGGTGTTTGAAGAGGGGTCGTACATCGTTTGATAGACGCCTTGACTCGACCCGACAGCAACGCCTTCGCTCTTCGTCTCCTTCTCCTTCTCGTAGTAACTCTCGAACGCGTCGCGCTCCCCGTACTTCATCACATCCTGGTCCATAAACCCGAGTCCCACAGAGCCCTTCTTCACCTCCTTCTCCGTCACGCCCGACGCCAGAGCGCGCAGTGCTGGAGGCACCTTCTGCTCGCTCACCTGGAAGAACTTCACGAGCTGGAAGGCGAACTGCTTGTTCTCCTGCGTGAACAGCGTGATCGCCTTCCCCGATGCGCTGCCGTCCACAGAGCGACACGTACGACCAATGCGGTGAACGTAAATGTCCACGTTATTCGGAGTGTCGAAATTGATGACTATTTCTCATCCACTCTCTCACCTCTCACCCGTGTTCACGTCGTTCACGTCCAATCCACGCGCCGCCACGTCCGTCGCTATCAGCACACTTAGTTGTCCCTTCTTGAAGCGCGCGATCGCCTCGCTGCGCTCGTACTGGAGCCTGTCGCCGTGGATGCAGTCCACCGGCGCGGTGGTGATGCGACGAATGATGCTGACGAGCTCCTCGGCGGACTGGCGGGTCGCCACGAATAGCAGCACCTTGCCCTTCATCTCGAACGAGGCGATGTTCTGCTTGAGCCACGCGATCTTCGCGGCGTAGTTCTACGCTCAACGCAACAACGAGAAGTCTACGCGCAGCACGAGGATCTCCTGCTCGATCGCCCTGTTCGCCAGTCCAGCGCGACCCACCGCCAGTCGCGCCGCTCCGTGCATTAGCTCCACCGCCAGCCGCACGATGCGAGGCGGGAAGGTCGCGGAGAAGAGAAGAAGCTGGCAGTCCTCGCGAACCACCGACAGGATGGAGCGAATCTGCTTCTCGAAGCCCATCGACACCATGCGGTCCGCCTCGTCCAGCACGATGAAGGAACACCACTTCAGGGGGAGGTACTTCGCGTTGATGATCTCGATCAGACGACCCGGCGTCCCGATCACGCAGTGGTAGTGGTGGTTGAAGAGGGCCTTCTTCTGCTCCCACTCGCTCTGCCCGCCCGTGATGCACAGCAGCGACAAGTCGAACAGCGAGAAGAAGGGCTTGGCGACGGCTGCGATCTGCTCCGCCAGCTCGCGGGTGGGAACCATCACGATGGAGATCGGACCTTCCGCCTCCTTCGCGTATCTAGGCTTCAGGCGGGAGTAAAATGCCTACGACTGACCCAGTATGTGAACGATTAGGGGTATTATGTAGCACAGGGTCTTCCCGCTGCCCGTTGGACTGCTGCCGATAACGTCGCGACCGGCGAGGGCAAAGGGAATGGCTACCGACTGGATTGGAGTGGGGCGCATGCAATCGTGCGATTGGAGGTAGGATACCAATGTGGAGGGAATGGGCATGGCACTGAAGTCGAGGCATGGAGGGGGTGACTTCAGGGGAATGGGGGACGCCTTCATGAGATTGTGGATCTCAATGCGATTCTCCTCCATCCACTTGGCAAGCGCATCCGACACGGGAGGAGTGTCAGCAGAATAGAAGTCCTTCTTGCACTCCGGATAGGACGACTCTCGCTGGAGGGCAGTCACTACATTCACCTCGTTGGTTTGCATCTTGACCGGGTTTCCGTCCTTGTCGTAGGTAACTACGGTGAAAGCAACAAAGAAGACACACTCCCACTTCCATCATCTCCGAGCACCTTCTTTTCTTCCTTCACGAGAGTCTCGTAGTCGTCCTCTTCTCTTTCCATCACTTCGACTGCTTTCGCAGAACGGGTCTACGAGTAAGCGAGATTCATCCTCCGTGTACTGCATCTTCGTCGTCTCTCTTCATCGTTTCATCAAGGCCCTGCATAAACGCATCAAGCGGATCCATCTCCTCCGAGGCGTGGCCAGTCTCTTGGTTCCCATTGTTTTTCTGCTCTGGCTTCATTTCAATAGGAGATTCACTCTCCTTCTCTACTCTTGACAATGACCGTCGCTACACTACTCATCTCTTCTTCCTCGTATAGCTTCTCTTCGTCCTCTTTCATGATGCGATTCTCAGTCGGTTTGGCGTGATCACCTCCACCCGCTACGATTCACCGAAAGATGAAGCGAATACCGAATATCTCCGGTCTGCCAATCGCCTTCTTGTTGTAGCGGATGTACTGCTGCATCGGAAGGATTGTGTGGCGGATTTGACGACTCTTACGAATCGCAGTGGGTGCGAATGCAACAAACAGCAACCATGAATAGTACAAACTTAATGACAATCAGGATTCGAAGTCCAGTCTAGCCATGATCCCACAAACTCACAGCTCACCTCCCAGCGCATCCTCGAAGGTAATCTCCTCGTCACGGTCCCACAGAGTGTTCAACTCAGAAAAGTTGTTCTTCAGAGGGGACAGACGCAGCGGTCTTCCGCAGATACGGCTCTCCATTTCAAAACGGAAGGATCCCTACAACGCATGAGAACAGAAACAGGAAGAAGAGTACATAGGGTCCGTTGATCAGCTTCAGGTCGTTCTTGCGCATTTCGAATTCGTTGTTGTAAACCTGCGACTCATGAGGAACATGCCGCCTCTTACGTTGCTGCAACTCTCTTCCAGCGGGTGGGGATCAATTCTTCTCGGCTCCTTATCAAAACCGTCTCTCAGACGGTCGATATGTTGATTGGGATACTCCAAATGATTTGCACTCTACAGCCGTGAGTAGCGCAAGGCACCGTTCACCATATGCAATGAATGAAGAAACTGGATAATTCCTAGTGAAGAAAGCAGTCTTTCATTGAAGAAACCCTGGGGCGCGAAATTGCCCCTATTCCCGTTATTGCCTTGTTATCCGAGCCAAACCATGAGTATAGCAAAAGGGGTGAATGGATCCTATTCGGAGTGTCCGTCCAAACAGATTGTCGCGCCCTTTTCTCTTGGATGTGTTCATGGCTCTCAGTCAAGGAAGAGGAAGCTCCCTTCGCTACGATCACGTCCCACACACTCTTTGGTGAAGAAAACACAGCTCAACTATTCTCGCTCCTCCTTTGCGCAAATCTTCTGGAACACATCGTCGAGGGAAGACTCGCAAATGCTCCATCTCGTGATCAGCCCCTTCTTGTGAAGGTCCATCACCGTAATCAAGACCTGCGACAAATCCACCTTCTCCTTCGCCACAGTGAACGTGTAGACGCCGAAGTTCTCCTCCGTGAACTCCATCGCGTTGCAGATGCTCGTGTGCACGTACTCCACGACATTCGGCACGCTGTCCACAAACGACACGGAGAACAGCAGTCCTCTGCCGTACTTGTTCTTCAGGTGAATCGGCGTGCCGACGCACTGCATGCCCTGACTCGTGAGAATCGCGATGCGCGAGCACAGCGCGTCCGCCTCCTCCATCGAGTGCGTCGTCATCAGAATCGTCATCGACTGCTGCATCTTCTTCACCGTGTCCCAAATCGCGAAGCGCGTCTCCGGATCCAACCCCGTCTACTCATCACGCCTTTCTGCCTCCCCCACCGTGGGCTCGTCGAGGAAGAGAAGCTTCGGGTGACTCATCAGCGCCATGCCGAGCGTCAGGCGGCGCTTCTGCCCTCCGGACAGCTTCGACGACATGAAGGAGAAGGCGTCGTGGTCCAGTCCCACCTGCTCCGCCACCCTCTTGGCTGCCATCCTGTAGTACCCGCTGTTCACGTGGTGGAGACGCGCAATCAGCTGGAGGTGGTCGCTGACCGACAGCTCGTCGAAGAACGTGTCGAACTGTGGCACGACGGAGATGAAGCGGCGCATCGCGCGTCTGTTCTTCGAGCTGTTGCCGAACACCTTGAACTCGCCGCGATTCGGATTCATTTTGCCCGTCAGGATGTTGATGAGGGTCGTCTTGCCCGCTCCGTTGGGGCCCAACAATCCGTACACCTCGTAGTCGTTCACCGCGAAGCTGATGGGTGGGAACACGCGCTTGTGACCCTCCTTCGTGAAGAAGTACTTGGACACGCCGTCGACGACCAAACTCCTTCGGTCGCGGTGATCAGGGGTGTATTCCGCGAAGCTGTCATTGATCGTCGCTTCTTCCTTCGCCACATCGTCGTCCGTGATCAGCGTGCTGTCGTCCATCTCGCGGTAACCGTCCTTCACGTGCTTCTTCTGGTAGAACGAGTCCAGGAGAGTGCCGATGTCGATGCGGAGGTACCAGATCACATAGCCCAGCGCCACGTACACGACGAACATCACCACACTGGCGATGACTGCCGCTCGGTAGGCAGCCACGCCAAACACGGCGGGCGTGAGCATGCGCATGCAGATGATCGTCATGTTCGTGAGAGGAAGGAGGTGTAGCCACAAGGACTCCGAGCTGTAGCAGAAGTACCCAATGCAGTTCAGAACGATGTTCACAGAGACAGCGATGATGCTAGGAGTGAGCGGGAACAATGGAGACAACGGTGATTTGATGATGCTGGAGACGAAGAGAGCGAAGGCGATGGCGTCGATCGAGCCGAGCACGAGATACACCCACGACCTGAACGAGAACGAGATCATCTTCAAATCGATGCTGAAGATCACGGAGCACAAGCTACAGGTGAGCGAGGCATCAGCGCAATCACATCACGTCCATCACAATGATGACCACGGTCCAGAACACGAGAGAGCTCAGGTAGTACTCCCTCCACGAAACGTTGTTGAGGAAGAGAATCGCGGTGCGTCCCTGCTTCATGTCGTCAACCAGTCTGTTTATGACTCACCCCTCCCACTCCAACCGGTAGATCATGTAAGAGCACAGGCAGCACACGAAGAACGGGATGAAGTAGGAGAACAAGGTCAAGAACCCGGAAGACAGGTCCGGGTAGTACTTCTTCGCCGTGAAAGAGGATACGCGGCACACTACGGGATGACATAAACGACCCGCCACTACAGTAGGCCTTGGGCAACTGTCCGTTGAAGTGGTGTGCCTGCATGACGTTGAGAGCGGTCACGATGCTTCGGTCGGAGTCGAACGTGAGCGCATGGATGATGCCACCCGTGTAATACACATAACTGCCCCAGAAGTCGGACATGAAGGCTCCCACGTCGACATAGCGCTCGTTGTTCTTCTCGTACGCTTCCAGCGTGTACTGGGGAAGCTGCGTCTGGAACCACTCCATCGCCTCGCTCTGGTTCAGATTCACTCGAACCACGCCGTTTGCGCTCAGCTTCAGCCACGCCTCCTACCCATCACTCCAGCCATCGCACCGCTACCAGACGCTTCTTCGTCTCCTTCTCGAGAGTGGTCGTTTCCTCAAAGACGTACTGATTCGTGAAGTTGGCGTTGATTTGCGTCAGGTCTCCAGGCCACGACTCCGCGTTCAGCTTCGTCTTCAGCCCTGCTGTGCATTAGTCTGCTCCATTGTGCTTACATTGATCCACAAGCAAGCGAAGCGGGGAGAAGTGCTCGCTATACTTGGTGAACAACAAGGGATCTGCACATAACAACCTCCCACACACCCAAACAATCCACCACTTGCGAATCTCTCTGAACGTACCACGTCGGAGGGTTGTCGTTGTCGATGCAACCCATGAAGCTGTAGCTGCCGTCTGGACACTGCATGGGACGAAGCTGGATGCCCAGGATGATCATGTTGAATATCCAAATCGCCAACGCCACCACGATGATGATGTACTTGCGGTAGTCGTGCAGAAGCAGCTTGCCGTCCAGCCAGAGCAGAGAGAGGAAGACCTGCCATACCGACGCTTCCGACGTCATTTCCATATCCATCTCTCTTGCGGGGGTCGTTGCCTCTTGCTGTGGGACTTCGTTCTCCTCGTTTCTATTGGTTACCGTCACAAGGCACTTCTACACAACGGGAGGCAACTCCATCTCCTTTACAGGAGAATCCTTCACAGGAGAATCCTTCACTGAAGACTCCTTCACCTCTTCCGTCTTCGCTTCCTCGGGAACAGGAATCGGCTCGGCTGTCTCCTCCTCCGAGCTGGAAGCCTCGAAGCAGTGGCGACAGTACACGCCGTCCAGTTCGTACGGCTTTCCCTTCTTGCTGTACACCGTCACTACACCTCACATCTCCTCTCCACTCGCACCCTTCTCGGCTGGGTTCATTCCGCAGATGGCGCACAGCTTCACCTGCTTGCGCTTCTCCTTCTCCTCGCGCTCACGCAGCTGCTCGTCCGCCTCCTCCACGTTCCGGTTCTCCGCCACGACCTTCAGGAACACCTCGTTCAGACTCGACGGACTGATCACCCACTCCTTCGTGCACTTGCACTTGTTCACGTCCGTGATGAATCGAGGCAAGAATCTGGCCATGACGCCATACTCCGACCCTCACTTCATGTCCTCGTGACCGATGCCAACACTCAGCATCACCGTCGTGTACGAGATCATCTCGCTGTTCACCATGTACTGCTATGCCTCACGCAACGTTCCAGTCATCACGTTCATCAGGTCGAAGATCTCGTTCGCGTTGCAGTTGTCGTTCAGCGACACGTCCAGCTTGTAGCCCTTCCCATGCGTCTCCTTCAAGCCATACGGCGAGCCAATGGCTCGCAGACGTCCCATATACATAATGGCAATGCGGTCGGACATCACGTCCGCCTCCTCCATCGAGTGCGTCGTGAGAATGATCGTGTGGTCCTTCTTCATCGCGTTGATGGCGTTCCACACCTCGAGGCGGGAGATGGGGTCCATTCCGCTCGTCGGCTCGTCCAGAATGATCGTGTTGAACCCCTTCATGCAAGCCAGCGCCACCGACAGCTTTCGCTTCATACCCCCGGAGAACGTCTTCGTGTCGCCATCGATGTGCTTGTATAGAGAGAACACCTTGAGAAGGCGCTCGCACTCCGACGTGACAGTGTCTCTGTCGAAGCCGCGGAAGAGTCCGATCACCATGAACATCTGTCGAGGCGAAAAGTGAGGCCAGAAGTAATCGAACTGGCTGCAGATGCCGAACCCGCCCTGGATGTCCGTTCCGTACTGGCTGAACGGCTTGCCGTCCACGTAGATCTCTCCGTAGGTCGGTTTGTAGATGCCCGTCAGCATGGACACCGTCGTCGTCTTTCCAGACCCGTTCTACGCGTAATGGCACAGATGAGAGCAAGCCGGTCCGAGGATGGTGAACACCTGGTTCGGCTTCACCTCCACGTGCAGTTCCTTCACCGCCGTGCACGTGTTGAACAGCATCGTGGCGTAGGAGAAGACGATGCTGTGGTTCTGTTCGCTCTTCACCGCGTCCTCCTCGCGGTTGTCGACGCCTCTGTCCCTCAGACGCCCCTCGCACTCCTACTCGATCTTCACGACGGGTCGCGAGCACCAGAAGTCGGTGGTGAACATGAAGCAGCACTTCTGGTGGTGTCCGTAGCGATAGAGGAAGTACCACGAGTAGCAGAAGAGAAGCAGGTATCCGTACAGGAAACAGAAGACGGCGGACGAGCAGCTACGGTCAAGAGAGCGAAGAAGTCAAACTGGGTCCCGTCGAAGACCGCTCCCTTGAGCACGTCGTTCCACGTGAAGACAGGATGATGTTCGCTCACCGTGTCTTCGATGATTTGCAGCGCCTTCGAGTAGGTGGGGAAGGGGAACAGATAGGAAACCAGGAAGTTCCAGAGCGTGAAATAGAACCGGTCGTTGTCCAGCGACGTCGCAATGGAAACGTACCAGAAGAAGGCGAAGGCGAGCGCGAACACCCAGGTCCGCTTGGTGAAGGAGCTGTGAGTCAAACCGCACGACGAGGCGTACACGATGAAGAAGGCGAAGAAGCAGGTGCCGAGGAGGTACAGTGTGGACAGGAATGTGGGAATCTAACAATTAGTGTGAATGACTGCTCCCACTCCAACCGCCTGTACAGAGAGGAAGTGCATCTTCAGAATGCGCCCGGTGATCTCGAACAGCACGGACTCAACGAGAGAGAACACGAAGAACAAGTCCGCGTAACTCCAGTAATGCGACGATTCCTAAGCCTCAATCGCTCCTTCCGTCAGTACCAGCAGTCCGATGGAGCGCAAGTACGTCAGCATGGAGTCCTTCTTCTCCGAGAGAAGCCAGGTGCTGAAGAACAGCGTCACGATTAGACCTAGAAGGATCATGGCAACAGTGATGGGAGCCGTTTCGTTGTTGTTAACGGATGCTGCCTATTCGTGAAAGGGATGGAACGAGAAAACAGAAATATCCATATCGCGAAGACCCAGGTTCAGGCGCTTGTACTCAGGAATGTAGTAGCGATTGATGGCGGACTCCATGGCGTGCTGCAGTCTCACCTCAAGCGAATGAGCCATGTGGGACGAGAGACGAGTCCTACGCATCACCGCGATAGAAAGGAGCCCACAATTGTTCATAGGTGCTGTTTGCCCAGATGTGGTACTCCAGCGCATCTGTAGTGTTCTCGAAGAACACGCCCATCACAGAGTACGGAGTCGATGCGTTGTAGGGGACGTAGACACCCTTGTAGTATTCCGTTTGATTGCCTGTGTGCCAGATAAAGAAAGAATAAGCTACTGTAACCAACCACATCCTCCCCGAAGGTCAGTCCATTCATGTCCGAAAAGACCTTCATGATCCCGTTGATCTCTTCCGTGTTGGGTGCATAGATCAAGGTTCTGCAAGTATCTCTCGTGGATTTGGGCGTATACACTTCACCCTTCCTAATCGTGACAGCGACACGATCGCGAAAACCCATTCAAATTCCTGCATCGATCGATTATCTCCACTCGCTTGACGACTCCTAACTCTGTTGAAGCCGTATTCCGGTACAGGAAGAACACAAAGATGGTAAGGAATACTATGCATGAGCAGCAATTCGAATCACGAACCAGGGGAAATGAGGAGAAACGCGAAGGCGTACTTCCGCAGCCAGGCATTCACCCAGTTCTTTATTCGGAGCGCCTTGAATTGTCGGTATTGGACAGACCAGTACGATGTCATATGAAGAAATGTGATCCCGCACTGGATTGTTGACATCGGGCGTTTCATTTGGTAGCCGGTTCATGGAATTGGCGACGATGGCCTTCTGGTACTGTATGAGCCTCTTCCAGATGCGTAGAATGGTAATGGAGTGGGCGTAATCATTCAAAGAAGGAATTGGATCATCATCCCTTTCTTTCATGCCGATAACAAACACGTCTCATGGAAAACTAACTGTGTTCTTTCTCTAGCAGCAATTCCTGCTCAAACCGCTCTATCATTGCCTTCTTGCCGGCAATTGGAGCGAGTCTCCTCAGCAGCCTGGTAGTCAAAGCACCGATTCTTCTTTTCAAAAGGATATCACTTCTCAAAGGGCAGCAACTCCACCTCGTAATCGCCCCTCAGGACGCGAATCATTTCACTGGAGCAACTCTCATACCCCAGAGAGAGTACGATGCGTGTCCAATCGTCGTCACTCAAGTCTGCGAAGCCCCCTCTTTCCATCACTCTGTGAATCACCCAAAGAAAGCACTTCCACTTTACAAAGAGGGAATACATGGACAGGGAACGGCCGTTGAGCAGCACTTCGGAAAAACCGCCACTGTGGGAGAATTGATCATGCTATGCATCACTTCGCGAATTCACCACCACATAATTCATCACGCTGTCTACATCCTTCACAAACGAAACCACATAGTTCTTCTCCACGCCTCGAATGTAGTGAAGCCTGGACGCTCGCTTCACCGCCGCTCGGTGGATCTTCTGTCGTCTCTCCTCCTCCTTCACTTCCTCAGGCGTTTCCTCGTACGTGCGCACGCTCGGTCTCTTCTCCCTGTGCTCCGCAAACACCTCGTCGTGTTCCACACTCCCCACCACGTGTCTCTGATCCGTCACGGCAGTGAATGCCAGGTTGGCTCTCCCTTGAAGGTACTCCTTCAGCGCCTTGTACCGCTGTTGCGCGGCGAACGACGTGCCGCTCATCTACGAGTAAGCGAGATGTGCTGCCACCACCAGCGTGCCGCTGAAGTACTGCGTGTTGCCGAGATAGAGACCCGTGAGGTTGCGCAGAATCGACAGCGGGAACATCGTGATCGACGTGGGCGTGATGTTGCGATATTTGTTGTATTTGTTGATGAC
>ERZ1106948.99-NODE-99-length-42602-cov-34.032905_pt1 | contig 42602 bp, 40 predicted proteins | sample MGYA00403673_ERZ1106948 | MGnify/ENA primary metagenome ERZ1106948 (study PRJEB35170, sample SAMEA104062409) | human gut metagenome | biome: human gut; feature: human-associated habitat; material: faeces | place: Denmark | collected 2012-05-07 ...
ATGACCGTTTTAAATGCATTCAAGAGTGCGTGGGGGTGTTTGTTAGAGAGCGTTGCATTGGAAGAAGCCATTGATTGTTTGAAGGAAACAGAGCGGCAACACATCACACCTAAAGGCAACTCTTCACTTGCTTTCCCGCATCATCTGACTACTCTCCACTCTCTGAAAAGCCTTCAGACTCCCTTCCGCTGCATCGTTTCGTTGCAACTCCTCCATCGAGGATGATGATCGATTCACATCACCTCTGACTCTGCGCGGCATGTATCTCCTGGTCGGAGGAGGCACATTTCCAGGCTCAGCAACTACTTCACCTGAGTTATCTACGCATCAGCGAGCCCCCACTCCCCCACGATTTGAATGCCTGCCACTTGGAAGAGAGTTGGTTCTGCGGGGCGCTTGTTCGTTGGACAAAAAACTGGTCTGCTCGTGCGGAATACGGACATAACTAACATGAACCAACGGATCGAACGCTCACTTTGAATCGACGGAATCAGGGTAAGCATGCAGGAACTTGCAGTTCTTGCGTTGACACTGTCCGCGCAAAAAATCACGGCAAATCTGAACATTCTTCTACGCGTCAGAGAAACGCCGAAACTCCACTTGTTTGAGTGCATCACTGTGACTCGGAACTACGGTTTACAAACACCACACAGCTGCTTACCGTCGAGAGAATGCATGAACTTACAATTGTCGCCACGCGTACAGGTGCCATTGCGGAAATCACGACATGCGTAAGGAAGCTTACAGACAGGCTGCTCGACGTTGCTCGATGAATGCTCTTGCACGTGGGCGTCGCTAGTACCAGTAGGAGCAGAAGGATGCGGAGGCGCATCGACAGAGTGGTGGGCTCGAATGGACTTGTGAGAATCAGAACGAGGCAGACGGGGGTACGGTGATTCGGAGAACGCCTCGGAGTTGTTGTGCGAATGAAGGGTCGACGATGACAGTGTAGAACGGACGCCGTTGGGGAAATAACCCGGATCGTTTGAGTTAGAACTAAGCTGAATTGTTGGACTAGAACTGATGCGAAGATGATTCTGGTATTCCGGCATAAGAGACATGGAATACCGCTGTCTTTGACGGGAGTACATACTGGGATCGTTTTCCGACTGAAACGGAGGTTCGTTCCTCATGGGGTCGGGATAGCCGGGATAATACCGGGAATCGATAGGAGGGATATCATAATACCGGTAAGGGCCCTCGCTGTTGGGAGGAAGCATTGAAAACGCGTTTCGATGTCCTCTCGCGACAAATCCACCATCATAACCAGGAGGATAGCGATACGACTCTTTCGGGAGATCCCTGCGACCCTTCTGCTCTTCGTAGGAGTTCACATGCGCCACTTCAGTTAAATCCAGATTCAGACCGTCTCCAAAAGCAGCCGTATCCGGTTTCACGAAATCTTGATCTTCTGGGTGAACGAATTGATCGCCCATCATGGGGCGATAGTTAGAGTAATAGTCACCAAGAAAACGCTGCGGAGCGCCGTCATAATCGACTCTGCCTTGCGGATAGTTCAGATGGTAAAACTCAACACCGATATCCTCTTGAAACCGAGAAGATGGGGCGCCTGTAGGAGAGTACTCATCTACGGGATAAGGATGGACGCATGTGCCACATACAGTCTAAGCCAGTTTTATGGCGAGGATTTGTGGAATTCATCTTCACAAAGTCTGAAATGCACGAAACAACTGAATAACGAAATCGACTCCAATAGTAGCTGCTTGAAGTACTCCTGCAGTGAAATGAAGCAGAGTACCCTTGCCCTTAGTACGAAGAGTGCGTAAATGAAGGGAAATGACAATTAGCATTACCGCGGGAATTAACGATTGACGTGTGGAGGACAGGATAACCTGAACGGCACGTGACAAATCACGTAACTAGCCGAGTAGCTGCTCTCCCTCTCTTAGGTTTTCGTTCATGTTTGCATCACTCGATGGAACGGGACAAAGGGATCTCTGGACAGCTGGGATGATGCGATGTCATGCATGAAGGTGCTATCTCTCGCGATGGAAAGGGAACTGAACTGAAGGGTTCTGAGGGATGGGAGAAATAATCGCGGTGAATCGCCTTCCGACGGCTCTCCATGGTTGAGGCGCTTACAGAATTCCAGTTCCCTGCATCGAGTTGAATCATTGGAGACATGAGCGATGAACCAGCGGGAGAGTGGGTACTCGATAATCCCAATCGAGAGAGGTTATTTTCGGGAAATGTAAATAAGAAATAGAGAAGATGATAGGGAAAGTGGATTACCCGCCAAATCCACGCTTCTGTCGAATGAGGATCCTGTGGCGTTGGTGGGAGAGAACCAATGGGCCCAGGATGAGCTAATTGAGCTACTGTCTTCTTTTCAACTATCCCTTTTCGCTTTCACGGGTCAGAATCGTATTGGTGTATTTGAAGGGATTAATGAATTGGGAGGATCCATAGTGGTTTGCACGGAGAGTAGGAGAGTGGTTGTTGTGGATGGCGATAATGGCTGTCTGTTGCAGGTGGGGGGTGCTGATTTGAGCAGCATAAAACACAACGAGATATTGGATTTGAGCGATGAAGGCAATCGTTGGGAGGGTGATGTGTTGAACGATGAGCCGTTTGGCTGGGGCATTGCATACGACAAGGAGGGGAGGAAGGAGTACGAGGGATTTCGAGTGCGTGGAGTGAATATGGGCTATGGCTGCCAGTATTACGCGGACATCGGCAGAGTTGAGTATGACGGCGAGTGGTGTGATGGAAGGAGATGGGGACGCGGTCTCCAGTATGACAGAAAGGGTGGTGTCGTATATGAGGGTGAGTGGATGAATAACGATCCTGTGGAGAAGAGCGTTGAGATTGCTTCAGAACTGGGATGGCTTCACAACCGCATTGAGGAGCTGAGTGTGCGTGGTGGGTGCTGTAGCGGAGACGAATGGACGGTGCTTGACTGGAGTTGGATACCGTCGCTGAGAGAGTTGCGAGTCGGCAACTGGTGCTTTGTGAATGTGAGGGAGTGGAGGATGGTGGGGTTGAGTAAGCTGGAGAGCGTGGTGATCGGAGAGAACAGTTTCACCAGGGGTACTGACAAGGATCCGAATCGTCGTTTTGTATTGAAGAAGTGTCCTTCTCTCAAGGAGCTGAAGGTGGGTCGTTATTCCTTCTCTGACTATTCTGTGTGCGAGATTGAAGAGACGCCTGCCTTGGAGGTGATTGAGATGGGCGAGGTGAGAAAAGACAGCTACAACTTCTACCATGCTTCTCTGGAGTTGGTGAGTGTGTTTCCCCTTAAGGAATCACAACTAGATATGCCTGCTCTGAAATCGCTCCGATTCGGTGAAGCCGCGTTCTGTTACTGTTCCCGCGTTGTGTTCGACAGTGATTGTAAGAGCTGTGAATGACTGAACAGACTTGCCTTCACTGGAATCCATCCAAATGGGCTTCGGCGCATTCGTCTTCAAGGATGGAGCCTCAGACACGCTGATCCTGCGAGGTGACTTTGTGTGCGTGTTGTGACCCACAGACCTGCCCAGCCTCACCACACTCACCTCCACGGAGTACAGTTACACCTTCATGTACCCTCACTCCATCATCCTCAAGAGTGGGTTTCTCTCTCCAGAATTAGGATCAGACATGCCCCGTCTCAGCAGCGTGCTTCTTCCCAAAGCCTTCACTTCCTACGCGGACCTGACGTGTGCGAGAAGGTGTTGTTTGCGTTATGTGACGAATAGACGTCGGCGCGCTGATGAACCACCCAAACCTTCCAGCACACAACCCGAACGCGACTGTGACAGACATCGACAGTTGGGTGTCTCTGGATTCCAACGTGACTCACGTCGTCATCGATCATTACGTGAGCGAGCCGGACTTCACCGAAGTGGATTTGTCTCGATTGTCGCAGCTGAAGACATTGGAGATCGGGAATCACTGCTTCACGCGTGTGAAGGACTGGACGATCGTGGGGTTGAGGGAGCTGGAGTGTGTGGCGATTGGCACGTATTGTGCCACGCAGGCGAGCGGGCGCTTTTGTGTGAAGAACTGTCCTTCCCTCAAGGAGCTGAAAATAGGTCGGTTTTCGTTCGAGGATTATTCGGTGTGTGTGATTGAGAACGTGGATGCGTTGGAAGGGATTGCGATCGGCGACGTGAACGACTGGAGTAACAACTTCTTCTTCGCGTCGCTGGAGCTGAAGAGTGTGGTTGTGGCTTTGGCTGTGATGATCAGACCTTCCTTCTCTCAGATCCGTCGAGATTGGCTGGAACGCGTTTCGTCAGTGTTCTGATGTTGTGTTTGAGAGTGGTTCCTTCCCGTGTGAATGACTGGATAGACCTGCCTGCGTTGGAGCGCATTCAGATGGGCGACGGCGCGTTCGAGTTCAAGGACTATTATGATGCGAGCATGCTCGTGCTGCGAAGTAGCTCCGAGGAGCAGCGGTGACTGAATAGACCTGCCCCGACTCACAACGCTCACAACGAAGGGCAAGTACAGCAACTCCTTCAAGTACCCGCGTTTCGTGATTCTTGAGAGTGGGTCCTTTCGAACTGAATTGACTCTCAGATATGCCTAGACTCACGACTGTTGTTCTCACAAAGAGCGCATTCCGTTTCAAGAATGGCATCACGATCCGAGGAAGTGACTGTTCCTTCCTTGCGTCACGACTAGACATCCGATCGCTTCGACGCTTCTTTTGTGTATGCTGTTCCGTTCTCTTCCCTGTTTTCTGGTCACACAACCATCCCATAGTAATCGAGTTGGCACTCGCTCTGGAGAAGCCGTGGCACGACTACAACAAACAGTCGGTGAAAACGAAAGATATAGTGTACATCTAAAACCCAAGCAGCGCATCAAGCTCGTTCACCACAGACGGCTCTGATGATTTCTTCTCTTGCACTTCCACAACTGGCGAAGGCGTTTCCTGAATACTCTGTTTCCTGGGTTGCGCGCCTTCAGGATCCTGCTTGCTATGCTCTACCTCTTACACATGAACCCATTCCACCACGACAACTCGACAGAGCGGTGTACTCGCCAATTCCCAAGTCGGCGTCTGATGCCTGGTTTAGCAGTTCATTCAGAGGGCCAACAACCTAACAAATCACTCATAAGAGACAGGATTACGGACAGCACACGACTGCTTCGTTCGTCTGTCTTTTTCAGCTCGTTGAAATAGGAGTCGAACTCAGAATCACGAACATAGAGGGCAGGCTGCTCCAGAAGATCGATGTCGCACACTTCCAGCAAATCATCGCTATACTCTTCCTCGGATTCTGACATCATCGAATCCGCTCTTTCCGCTTCCGCTGGAGCCGGCTTCCTCTGTTGGTGCGCTTCTCGAATCTTTGCCCTGGAATTGTCCGACAACGTTCCCTTGTGCTTTGATCTGTACTGTAACCGACTTCTCCCCATTCCACAAAACGATCATTGATCGCTTCTCTTCGCACTTGACCTGCGCCATTTCGCTGCCATATCATGCCGTTTCGTATGCCAAAGTGGATTGACGGGAAAACGTGAGGTCAGCCCGATCGTGCTTACGGATCTAGACTCAACATCTGGTTATTCTGCGGTGTTATCGTCGGTGGTTTCAGCATATACGAGCACAAAACGAGGCGTTTCTCGGGAAAGGCGGTAGATCGCTGGGCTGTACGTGTTGCTGAATCCGTTTGTGTACCCCATTCACTAACGTTCATGTAGGATGTCAAGAGAGAGGAGGAGGGTAATGAAGCGGAGGACGACGAGGAGGAGAGTTATAATGATATTCGCAGACATTGATGCGTTGTTTGATGCATTCACAAGAGGTGGCTTTCAATCCTTCTCTCCCATGAAACTGTCCTTAATAGAGTTGTCCCATAACGAGTCCTTAGTCAACAAAAGGACGCACAAACATGAACAAACATGCAATTGAACAATTCTGAAATACCTCCGTTTCACTTGTTGCACTGTCCGTTTAGAAAAGAACTACACATCACCCACCACTCTCGCGGCCCACTAAAGAAATCGCAGGCCAACACATGTTATAACGCTTCGCCAACACAGCAAGATGCCTCAGCTCCTCTTCGCTCCACTCATCGTGCCCTACCAGGTCTCGGATGTGATTGCTCACCTCGCGCACGGTGCGACCCAGCCTCCTCGCAATCCTCGCAATGGGCAATCGCTTCTTAATGCCCTTCCGCAGCAGTCGATTTTGCTCGTTCGTCCACTTCTTCTACGCATTAGCCGCCACGCTCACATGGAACCACTCTTCGGCAGCAAAACTCATCATTACTGGAATTCTCAATCTCTTCTCCGTTCCCCTCGGCTTCGCTCCACTTCGACGTCTTAACATTCGGAGGGAGTTTCGGCGCAATACTGGGCGATTTGTTCCCTTCGTGTGTGATTCTCGCCACAGGAGCCGTTCTGACGGGAGACAGGTTCTGCGACTCCTTTCTGTTCGCTTCCTTGATGAGTGCTTCAATGAGGAGGAGTTGCAGAGGAGTGGGGTGAATGCCGGGTGCTACGGGCACGTTGCGATTGACAGTGGTTCTGCTGTACACGTTGATCTGGTTGAGACGCGGGTTGTGGAATTCATACTGGTGACTTTCAAGAAAGGATGCGATGCGATCACCCTCCGCGTGTTGAAGCAGATACAGAAAAAACTGGTTACTCAAAATGACTTCGTTTGCTAGCGCAATTCTCCTTGTCAGATCGGGAATCAATGACGAATTCATCATAGGCGGCTTCGGCTGAATTGCGCTCCTTGTGGAGCGTTCCCCCTGTGACGGTGCTATTTCTTTCTGTCTCGTGACGCGCGTGACTCTTCGCTTGTTCCGATCTCCACCCACCTCACCGGACCGCACCGTACGACTCTCCGGCGAATCTACCTTCAATCCTCGCACACCGATCCTACACTTCTTCACATCCGGGTACTTCTTGGCATAAATGTTCTCTGACGGCTGCTTGCGTCGTCGTGCTCGAGGTGATGCGGATGTCTTTGCGCTTGAATCGCCACCTTTTGGCTCTTCCGTAAGCCCATGTAAAGCAACTTGACAAAGGGCATCCAGAGACGCACTCTGTGGTGCCCTTTCCATATGCAGCGATGAAGAAAGATCAGCAATATCAACCGGATCTGGAAGCTACACATCACTCCATCCACTCACCGCTACAACCACGCCTTCTATCTGAACGGGGTTGTTATTCTCCCGCTTTCTCAGTCCGAGGAGCAGTGACGCCAACGAAATCGAATCTGGTGAATCAGGCAACGCTTCACTGCTCTTCCCTTCTGTTGGCGGAATTTGCCTTGACAGCGTCGGTGGAATCCACCCCGTGAAAGAAGAGGGTTCAGACGGTTCACTGTTCAAAACGCCAACTTGTCTAGACCCCTTCTTTGGGTTATTCTCAGGCTGTCCACCGTAACGAACTTTATCCATAAAGGAGATCGTCAGCCCAAGAAATAGGTGAATTATGGCAGTAGCAGATAACCGGTTATGAACAAACCCCAGTACTTGTAAAAGATCAGAATATACAAGACGACAACTACTAATACGATGATCACGACAAGATACCAGAGCGCATTCCAATTCTCGCTCCAGCAGTTCTCCTTCAACTCGGTCCTACCGTATTCCAGGTCAGGCTTCATTACTGTTTCGCCCGTGCACAGTGCCGTGTTCTCCGAAGACGACGTTCGGGACGGACTGTCATTGCTCTTTCGCAGCCCCGATATGTACAGCGACTGGAAGTCCTTCATCCGGACTTGCTTCGTCATGTTCGCCGACACCTTGGTCTTGTAGCCCTGAATGTCCTGGACGAATTCTTGCGAAGACACCTTCCCGACGTTCGTTGCCGCGCTGTAATTCAAGAAGTGTCCTGAACTGATCGTGGAAGACCCGGGGCGTTTCGAGGCCAATGTGTCATCTTCCTCGAAGGGATCGTCTCCGTTCGTCTTATCCAGCCACTTCGACGGGATATGATTCTGCGATGCGTGGGAAGACAGCGGGTGCTCCAGCGCCTGACGCAGAACCGCATTCGCTAATGCATCGTCGCAGCCTCGCTTCCGGTAAAACAGAAGGTACGCGTTTCCCGTCACAACGTTTTCTTCGCGCAGCGGAGTCACCAGCTCGTCGTTATACTCGTACCACGAAGAATCGAAAAAATCGCGGCAATACGCATAATAGTGTCCGTAGTCGTCGGAGCCCCAGTGGTTGCACACGCACACGCAGTCGTACACGTTTCCGTCCCCCGTGCCGTACGCGTTCAGATCCAGGCCCTTCAGAGGGAAGTCCACAACATCGGTAATCTTGCGGCGTCGGAACCGTCGCTCTTTGTGCATCTCTCCGTTTCGCATCGTCACCACCTCCTTCACCGAAAACTCGAAGCGTTTCAACTGAACGATCAGCAACGGGGGTAATGCGCCGAACTGGACGACGGGGTGGAAGACGCAGCTCTCCTTGCACGACGGACACGTCATCACCAACCCCTCGCTGTTCTGAGCATGCTCCAGTGACAATGCGTCGATGAGCGTGAAACCGTCCGGCACGCACCCGTGGATGTTCAGCGGTCTCAGACCACTGTCGTAGGAGTGAAAAAGCGGAGACATCTCTGGAGCGTTCATGATCTCTCGCCACTCGATTTGGATGGACTGCGGCGAGGACGCGTCCTCTGGACTTTGAGGAGGCGCGTACGTGAAAGGGAACGGGGAATTGCCCGGATAGAACGGAACCGTGATGCGCTCCGATTCCGACCCCTTGAAGGGAGTGAAGAATCCGTTCTGCAAGTAGCTCGCGTCGAAGTGCACAATCGTCTTCTTCTTGGGAGTCACGGTCACGGAACACGATTGCGACGATGATTCCGACTCGGTGGGGTTTCCGTTCAGAATGCAGCGAATCAGAAAACGAATCGTGGCGTCGACCGATCCTCCGAAGCAGGCCGCCGGAGAGAAGAAAAAGAACAACGGAAGGAACACAAATGAAAACCCGGCTTCTTCGTTGACGCTCTGGATTCCGTTCACGACGAAAAACGGAGAGCGAGAAAGAGAAATGGGAATCTAGACGTCACACGCGAATTACACAACAACAGCGTATGCCAGTAAGAGTTTCTGGCAGTTGGCATCGGCAGTGCCCATGGAAACGGAATCGTTCAAATTCACAAGTCCGTACTACAATGTGAGGAATGAAAACGATGAAGTACGGTCAGGGAGCGTGTCATCGTGTTGTATGTTCCTAGAACGAGGAAAGAGCAAAGCGACGAGCCCTTCAGCAACTCATCAAGGGAATTCTTCACATCGAGGAATGTCGCTCCCTTGTTCACCTTCAAATGGATGTAGCGCGTCTGCAGCGTCATTCGCTCGTTTCCCACATCGAGGTGCTCCACGATCAGATTCACGGTGATGCACTTCTGCTTCAGAGGAAGGGTGATGTACATCGAGTTCATCGAGGACAAGTTGAGAAATGTCTTCGAACACTTGGAGCACTGACTGCTTGAAATGGAGTAACCGTAGAACAGGGACGTGAGCTGCGAGTTGTTCACAGCGAGATACTGCTTCCACCACTTCTGGATGTTGTCTCGATTCGCATCCACATCGCCGATGAGCGTATTGTCCATAATCCTATCCTGGATCTCCTTCACTCGCGATTCCTCCTCCAACCCTTGAAGAAGAAACGACTACGCTTCACACACCCAAGCCACGCCAAACAAGGAATTCGTGCGAATCATGTTGCAATCCGTCGCAGAGGTATGCCGCAACGGATGAAAGCGCGCCCAGCACGGAGGCAATGGAAATGGCTGTCTCTTTGGTCTGGAAGCACTCCTCCACGATCGTGGCAAGGATATACAGCAAGGAATCCTTGGGAATGTCCTAGAGTAAACGCCATTCGCCATCCTTCACTTGCTGTTCGTACTTGGCCTTCAGCAGAAACGACTGAACTTCCGGAAGGTGGAGAAGGCACTATGCAACAAACCAAGCCTTGAAGCCAAACCTGCGTGGCAGCGTTCACAAAGCAACTATTCCCTTCGTTGTAGAAACCCACTCTGTCATTGTGAGGAGATAACGGCATTATCTCAGCAACACAAGAAATGAATGGAGAGAAGAGGCTCCGATTCGTTTGCTCTTTGTAAGTAGGGAGTTGAGGGGGAGAGCATGGAAAGGGATGTTCGTGTCTTGTCAAGAGGGGACCGAACCCTCCTCTCCATGCCCAATGAAAAGGGGGAGAAGCAAGTCTTCTCCACACTTCCATTTGTCGAAAACAAACATACTTCAAAAGCAACTTCAAAACTCCGTTTACATACCCTTATCGTTCCAGTGGTGCGTGCACAAATACTACACGTGAGCCCTGCCATCAAAAGAAACGGTGTGGACGTAGTTGCGATCTAAGCCACGCTTCACTCCCTTCTCAATCTAGTGATCACCACGCGATTTAGCGTCAACAAGCTCCTCCTTTTCGGTGACCACGTCCCTCCGCGCGTATTCCGCCACCCACTTGCGAGCCGTCTCTTCGTACAGTTCGTGATCCTTCATGTATTGCTCCGCAACAACGCCGTCCTGACAAATGAAAGGAGAGTCGTACCATTACCTGAGGGTCCTCCGGTTCGGCAGCCGTCAACAGAGCCTGGATAGACAGCAGAGCCGTCTCCATGTTCATGGCAGGTGTCCACTTGTCCTTCAGGATATCCAAACAGATGGCTCCGGTCTACTTGTGAAAGACGGCGCCAAAACGTACCACACTGCTGATATTCGGGTGCCACACCTTCGTCATGAACGACATCATGGGCGGCACAAAAGGATATCTATCAGGAATGTGGCAATGGATCTTGAAGAAGGCGCCTTCGAAAATCGTGTCCTTGGGACCGAGAATGAAGAAAATGAAATTGTCCTTCGCGGGAGACTCCCACAGAATACCCAGATCGGGATTTGCTTCCTGATGCTCACAAACGGCGAACAAACACTACCGCCTTCATCTTCGCCAACTCCTTTGGGACCTTAGGGTGCACCATCTCTGTTTGCCTTTTTGAGTTCTTTGCTTTTCGATCCGAATCGGGAGAGCGGGGATTTGCGTATTCCGATAAGCGGCGGGAAATGGGTCGGGATTCATGGCGAAAAGAGGGACTATTTCCGGAATTCTTTACCCTTGCGCGTTAGAGCGCTTCTTTGATATTGGAGGATTGCCCTCGTGAGTTTGAGCACGGCATGGGTGCATCTTTTGGAATCGGCAAAAGGGTCGCACGCGAGCTGGATTCAGTATGACCTCTTAGGATGAATTGTGCCAAGCCACGCGCAATGAACAACAAATAGGTAAATAGCAAAGCCTTTCAAACGCTGTCCGCAGTTTCGCAGACACATCTACGTGAGAAACGAACAACGAGCAGTACCCTCTTCGACGACCACGTCGCGGAGACTCCACAGACAGTTGCGCAACACCACCCGACTCGAAGCGCCTCGCATGTGAACGTCTATCGTTAAGCACGGCAAGAGAAAGCACTGGACAGAATGGCGGCGGAGATCGAGGCGAGCGACTGCTCGAGGAACAGCAGCAGGGACAGGCGGGGCAGACCCGACAGCACCAGCACGCCGTTCGTCAGGAGAGAGCGGGAGAAGGAGGCGGAGCCAACGGTGAGTCGCTGCAAACGCGGCAAATCCGAGAAGGTGGCGCTGGAGCCGTGGTAGAAGGTGAAGTTGCCGAGCGCGATGCTCTCCAGCTCCCGCATATGCGCCACCCGCAGCGAAGAGGCGTAGAAGAAGCAGCAGGAGGGGGCGACAGGACGCGTGATGCTGGCAGCCAAACCGATTTGTAGAGAAGTGAGACGGGGCATGTCCTCGAGGAGGAGTTCGGAGTAGTCCGAGAAGGCGCCCGCGCCGATGGAGATGTGAGTGAGAGAAGCCAGGTCGCGGAATACACACCTGCGATGCTGGCGCAGAATGTCGTTTCCCTCGGAGAGAAGGGACTCGAGGACACAGCCGTGTTGCGAGAAGGCGTTGATGCCGACGGTGATGGACTGCAGCTGGGAGAGGTGGGCGACGAGGAGCGAGGCGCACTGCTGGCAGGCGTTGCTTCCGACCTCGAGCACGCGCAGGTAGCGACAGGTGTCGAGATTGAGTTCGTCGATGGACTGGAGAGCGTTGCTCGCGATGCTGAGCTCCTCCAGGAAGCAGTGGAGGGAAGAGAGGGACTGCAGAGGGTGCACCAGCAAGGAGGTCTCCACCAACCGTCCTCCCACGATGACTCCGTCGCGCAGTCTCTCCTCCGTTCGGGTGAAACGCTCTGCGTGCTCCAGGACGAGTCCGTGACACCACCAGCCGTTCGTGTCAACCATGGACTCCCCGTTCCTGTTTTGCAGCGGGTAGTACAGCACTCCGTACCCTTCCCAGAAGCCGTTCACGCAGAGTCCCTCGTACACCAACTCGTTGTACTCGTTGTAGTAGCGACCCACACCGCAGGGCTCGTTGTGGAAGCAGAGTCCCTCCCAGCGCTCGCCGTTGTCTCTGTCGACGATGCCAAATGTCGGTTTCACCAACCCGTTGGGGTGGAAGAAGACGATGTTGTGTGAACTGTATTGGATCGCCAGCACCTCGCTCGTGTTGCAGTCGTACCAGAATCCCTCTTCCGATTTCACGTCATTCTCCCACGACGTGGAGAAAACGAGGTTTGAAAAGCACCCACCATAGCGGACCTCGCCGAATCCGTGTTTCCTTCCGCACACCGAGGGAACGGCAAAGAAGGTGGGGATGCTTTGCTTTTGCGACTTCATCTGGAGGAGTTGGAGGAGTTGGAGATAACCGCACTCTTCCAGACTCGGAGTTCGGCTGGTCGCTACGGAGGACAGACGTCGAATGATGGTGCAGCACACGTCGGAGGCTCTCGCCTTTCGAATGCTGTGGCGATGAACCACTTCCTCTTCGTCCCAAAAGGCGCTCGGCATATCTGTGTCATAGTATGTATCGATCATTTAAAGGAATTTGAAGAATGACCCAAAGTGGGATTGAAGAATTATTGTTTTTCGTGCAGCCAATCAACGCACGCATTTGTGTTTTTCGTTCAAAGAAAGGGTGCATCACCGGGATTGACTTCCATCCCTTCTCTCCTCTCCGCGGAGAGTGTTTAGCGGAGTGTTGTTGGCGGGTTTGAGAGGAGTATGGCGACTCTTCCGGATACTGGGTTAATGTGTTGTGAAAGGGGGATGGAATGAAATAGAAGTGATGGAAAACGCAGCGAGCGGCTGCGTAATCCAGTGTTTGAAGAGGAGTGTTCTTCTTGCTGGAAAGGATGCGTAATGAATCTATAGAGATGGACGGTCTCGATGAATGCAGTTTCAGAGACAATAGAAGTGATCATGATCCTCACCGTCTTTGTCTCCTTTCCGTATTCGTAAAGGCATATGAACACTGACTGCTACACACACGCCAGCATTCCGGCCCATCGCTCCACACAAACACACACTCGTCTGCTTCCACTGCACACACGACCCGCATTATGAATACAACACCACCCTTCCTTCTCAACGCACTTTCACTGTTCTTCAATGAATCGGAACCTCAGACAGTTCGGGGTAGCAACCGCAATGACCGGAAATAACAGACTAGATATTCATTGTTCTTCTGTGCTACTTCACTGTGAATCTGTTCACCCGACCCACAGGAACGATCGGCAGCTTTAGCACGAACGAGGTAAGTGATATGTCGTTCCGCTGACCCAAAGAATGACGAGTACGGGGAATACACGGTGTACGACAGTGACGCTGAATACGATGACGGAAACACGGAGTGGATTACGGGAGATGAAGAATCGGTGAAGAATACACAGCTCGAAACCCCGTCTTTGCCGACTTCCAACGCGAGCGTGGTAGCGACTCCTTCTATACCGACTCGTGCTGTAAGGAATGACGAGGGACCGTGGAATGGATTTGTGGTGACGTCTGTTCCCCATGTTCAGCACATCGTGTTTAAGAGCGGAAAGCGAGTTCGCTTGAATGCAGAGCAGCAGGCGCAGCTGGATGTCGCTCGCAGCCAAGTGGTTCCGGAGCCTGTCAATGCGACAACGCTTCGTGACAACCTGGAGCGGGGATTTGAAAAGTTGAACATCTTTGATGATCGCCCGAGAAGCGACTTTTACACGGTGAGCGACGCAAACGTGACGCAGGACATGCCCCTGCTGATGGATGCGTTTACGTACTGTGAAGACGACCATCTTCACTTGGACGCGATTTTCAACATCAAATACTTCGTGGTCACGTCGAAGAAGCGCGTGGCGTACAAGTCCCTCGATGATCTGTGGTTCGCGCAATACCGCAACGTAGTGGTGAAGAACGAGATGATGAAGGACAACCACAAGCACTCCATCGTGACGACCTTCACATTCCCCTTTTCCTGTGATTCTCACGATGGGGACTTCCTCGTCTTCTCGAACGCGACACGCTTTTCCTACAACTTCACGGCGTCGTACGTTCCCGATTTCACGACGAACCGCTATTATTTGTCCGCATGTACTTCCATCGACGCGAGTCCGGAGAACCAGGTTCTCGCGTGGCTGAACTACAACTATTATCAGGGCGTGCAGCACTTCACCATCTATTTGAATGCGCGTGTCGACTTTTGGCGGAATCAGCTGCATCGCTATGTCGAGAAGGGCTTGCTGGACTTGATCGAGTACACCTACCCAAGACACCGCTTCTTGTTTGAGCAGAATTCGGCGCTGAACGCGTGTAATCGCCGATACCGGTACGCGTCCAAGTTCGTGATATACAACGACGTGGACGAGTATTTCCTGCCCATGAACACGACATGGCGCGTGATTGACGTTGTTCGCTTCTACGATGCCTCATTCCCCGACGTGGAAGCGTTCCGTGTAGGAAGCGCTGGACGAAGGTAACTCGTAGGTGTTTAATGTGTTCCACTCGTGCAGCGGCTATTCGTACTTCATGTGGCATCGATCGAAGGACATTCGTGACATCTGCCCTCGTCGTGCCCAGAAGGTGACAAAGGACGGTCGTTTCAAGAACATTGTGAGAGCGGGTCGAACCGCGTTGGTGCAAGTGCATCATGTGAGCTACGCGAGCACGCTGATTGTCGACCACAAGAAGGATATGGTGATGCTGCACTTCAAGATGGGATGGCACAGGAAGCCGTCCATTCCCTACGACTTGAATCCGGTAGTGATAGAGGGTGTGAAATATGCGTTGTGTTCGTGTTTGCCGCAAACAGAAGAATCGAATTTCACACGGCTTCTGCGCTTGGGCAGCAGACAGCACATCAAGAGGTAGTGCACGACGGAAATGCCCAGCATATACACGCTACCCCTTTTCACCGTCTGATACGTGCTCGTTTCCCTGAAACTGTAACCGTAGGACTATGAGTGAAAACCGTTCGATCCACTCACGGATTGGTCACAGAGATAATAGGACACAAGATAGAGAATGCCCGTATTCGCAAGACAACCCGGAACGAGATAGCCCGTGGCAAGCAGGAAGAGAGAGAAGAGGAACACTACGGTGAGTACGAGCGGAGCGCATGCAGCGAGCCCGTCCACTTTGTACACGCGCAACAGATGGAACAAGCCCATGGTTTCTCTTCTGCGAGTGAGGTGCATAGTGAAGAGGACACGGATAGGGTACATAGCGCAACGACGCTTTCGTAAAGGACTCTGCGCAGAGTCGAAGGAAGCAATCTAGCTCTTAACGGCGTAATCAGCAAGTACACAGTTCAACAACACACAACGATATGGAAAATGCAACATTGAACGCGTACAATAACCTGCGAATCAGCAAACGAGTCGAATCACCGACTTTTCACAACGTAATGTGCTTGACGAGGAAGGTGGATGTGCGTTGATATCGCTGCCTTGTCTTCGAACACTATTCCATGAGCAGGGGAAACGCCCCCATACGAGTGAAGAGAATCAAGCGTGAAGTCGTGGCTCATTCACAGAAGGAGTCTCGCTCAGATCGCAGATCAACGCAAACAAAGACTGAAATGCGGAATAGCACGTGTACAACACGGACGAGTGCAAAGGGTGAGAGCCAAACGCCCTTTCGTGAGTGGCGGTCTCTTTGCAAATGAGTCCGTTGTTCTTCCTGTAGCCCTCCTATTCGCGTTGGAATGAATAGTATGTGTTCCTGGCAGAGTGGGAGGAATCAAGGCCAGAGAATCACGGTGAACGGATAGTGAGAGAACAGGATTCGATGAGCCAATCAAATGCGAGCGCTTCGGCGGTTTTGAATCGGGGGCAACTGGTAAAAACAAGCGTGCGTTTGGCCTGTACAGCCATGAACAACGAGCCTCTGGACACGACGGGCTTCAAGTACTGCAGACAGTGCAGAAAAACGGTGCCTGCTATAGAGTTCATAAACCGGGACAATACGGGGTACTGCATCGTGTGCAAGACCTGCCGCGATCGCCAGCTTCGACGGTACTACGGTGGACCCCTTCTTTTGCCAGAGTGATGGATAGAGAGGAGAGACGAAATAAGCCGCTACCCGTATGGCGATGATGACAGCACGGATCGGGTTGAAACGGAAGGACCGACCGGGAAGGAATCAGGCAAGGAGGAAGAATCCGCCGTAAGCGAGAGCAAACGATCCTCCGACGATCAGAGTCGAATGCGGAGCGCGGACACTCCTCCAGACAGCAGTCCAAAGAAGGCCTACAGAAAGAGCCTGATTTCGAGCAGCACCGTCCTCTTTCTACAAGCACCGTGCCACGTGATTCGCAACAGTCTTCCGACGAAGGAGAGAGCGAGAGTGTACGTCGCCAGAGTGCTTTACCACCGTACCCATCACTGTTAAACCTGTACTCTTTTTCCTTTAGTTCTCGTGATTCGATGACGCGCAAGCGAACAGCGAATTGCGCCTCGCTCTCTTTCTATGCTACCTCTTTTAAAAACTGTTTCCTTGCACACAGAGCCCTTTCAGCGCACCGATGAGTCCTTCTGTTCCGTCAGCGTCACAGTTAAGTATAGTACATGATAATGAATCATCACTGGTCGTTTCAATGAACCACTTGCCATTTATCTCTATGGAAGCAGAGCAGCCATCCCAAGATTGCAGAGTCTGCCACATGTGCTGGATGGAAAAGCCAATGAACGAGTTTTTGAATCGATTGCAGACGCGCTACTGTAAGATCTGCCGCTCGTGTCGAAGCGGGCAGCTTCTCCGTTATTACGGTAGCGGATTATTCGGACGATCATCTGTAGAAAAGAAAAAGGCCCTGCCCATGATCCACCTGCTGAAGAAGGAGCTTGCGCACTATACGCAAGGAGGTTCAAAGAAGGAGGAGGGCGACTCGGATCCTGCGACTTCGTCAAAGGAAGAATCATCGCCGTCAAGTCAGTCTATCTCTTCGGCCCAGCACGACTCGCATAACAGTAATGACGTTATGTTTCTTCGCGCGCGCTGGGTTCCATGTCGTGCCCCCTCCAACCAAGTATGCTACTGTATCGCCAAACGTGTGAACATCGTGAAGTGAGAGCACGAGTCGATCCCAATCGCACAATGACAGTCATGTCGTTGTTTTTTCGTTGGAGTGTTTCTACGATTCTCCATCTGCTCACTCACCTCGGCGGTTGTTTGTTGCAGCACAGTGGGTCGCGTGAACAAAACCGGGAGTATTTCCGTCACTCCGTCGTCTTCACAACAAACCAGTTGGAAGCATTCGTTCCATTGGCAATTTGTGTAACAGCCGTAACCAGAGAGAATGCTGCGAAGAGATATTCGTTTGAGGAAGGAGTACCTGTATCGCAAGTCCTTGGAGGGAAAGCAAAAGGAAGAATATGAGAAGAAGCAAAAGATACGCGAGGCACTCGCAGGTAGGCGTTTGTTTCGGGGAGTCGTGATGCACAGCGGGAAGAAAGGTCCCCACGGAGCTGCGATACGAGGCGGAAAAGTTAAAGCACACAGTGGATTTGGAGGATGATCAGACGAAGGAGTTGAAGGTATCGTTGCGTTCCCCACTTCTGAGAGTTTAGACACATGTAGATGATGAATACGCCACGGCCGGTATTGAGGACCCGAAGGTTTGCGTGACGACCTCGCGTGATCCGAGTTCGCGTCTGAAGATGTTCATCAAGGAGATCAAGCTCATCATTCCAAATTCGCAGCGCGTCAACCGTGGTGCGTCGAAATTGGACGAGGTTCCGCCGCATTATGCCTTGTGACTCGTAGTTGGTGAGGGCGTGTCGCGCGAACGAGTTCACGGACATTGTCATCGTGAACGAGCACCGTGGCGAGCCAACCTCCCTCATCGTGTCGCATCTCCCCTACGGGCCCACGGCGTACTTCAACATTTCAAACACGGTGATGCGCCACGACATCGAGAACGTGGGGACGATGAGCGAGGCGTATCCGCACCTCATCTTCAGCAACATGACGTCGAAGCTGGGCGAGCGCGTGACGAACATTCTAAAGCACCTGTTCCCCGTTCCTCGCGTGGACAGCAAGCGCGTGCTCACGTTCGCGAATCAGGGGTAAGATCATGTCCATTGCGCTCAGCGGTAGCGACTTCATCTCGTTCCGCCACCACACATATGCCAGAGAAGACCACAAGACGATCAGTCTGACGGAGGTGGGTCCGCGCTTCGAGCTGCGCCCGTATCAGATCCGCTTGGGGACGGTGGACCAGGACGAGGCGGAGAACGAGTGGATTCTCCACCAGTACACCAACTCGAGCAAGAAGAGAAAGCTGCTGTCGGCGGAATAGTGTTCATTTAGCGCGTGTTTATTAAACAGTTCATCATGATTCTTCTGGAATCGTAGAAACAGTTCATCATGATTCTTCTGGAATCGTAGAGAAGGTCTGGAACCCGGAGCGAGGCGACGCGGGCTTCGTCCGCCACGAGACCGTCTTGTGGTCTCGGTCCACGATCATGTGCTTGCGCTCCATCGACTTCTGCGTCTTCTTGCTCGTCTTGTACTTCACGCGGGCGATGAAGAGGAAGGACACGACGGAGGCGACGATCAGCAAACCCAACAGCACGTACAGGTTGATGTTCTCCGCCAGCGAGTAGTTGCAGTCCTCGCCCGCGTGCCCGTCCCAGCACACGCACACGCCCTTCTCCTCGTCGCACGCGCCGTTCGCCGTGAAGCAGTGCGGGCTGCAGCGGTCCTGGTCGAAGAGCGTGTCACATTCTACCTGTCAACGCACCACGCAATCCCCACTCAGCCCCACGTAGCCCTCCTCGCACGAACAGCGACCCAGTCCGTCAATGCCGTCGTCGCACACGCCGTGCTCGCTGCACACCGCCGCGTCGCTTCGCGGACACGCGTCCACGCAACTCGTCCCGAAGTACCCCGCTCTGCAGTCGCTGCAAGAGGTGGCTGGATCGAAGAAGTTGACGCAGGTGCAGCTGCCGTCGCCGCTTAGCCCGTCGTTGCAGCTGCCGTGCCCGTTGCAGGAGGGACACTCGGTGCAGTCGGAGCCGTAGTACCCGCTCTTGCAGTCGGTGCAGTTGGAGTAGGAGGTGAAGCCGGTCTCGCACACGCAGCTGCCGTCGCCCACCAATCCGTCGTTGCACGTGCCGCGATGACAGTCGCCGCAGGGGTTGCAGTTGGAGCCGTAGAAGTCGGAGAGACAGTCCTGGCACTGCGTGGCGGGGTCCTTGCCCTCGGGGCAGTCGGAGCACTGGTCGTTGGGACAGACGTACGCGAGGAGGATCTGCGTGGCGTTGGTGGACTGCACGACGGCGTGCTCCATGTACACGGTGATGTAGTACTTGCCTGTGAGTGAGACGAGGGAGTGGTGGTCACATTTGTTACAGAACTTGGGGTGATTTCGGGAGAGCGTGATGTTCAGCGTCAGCGGCTCCGTCGACGCGGTCTTCTGCTCCATCCAGTCGTAGTCGTCGTAGGTGGGGTAGTGGTCGATGGCGACGAGGAGCGCGCTAGACGTGAGAGAGAGCGAGCGAACGGACAGCGAGCGATAGTCGGTGCTCTGTTTGCTGACGGAGAGCGTGAAGGGCGTGTACTGCGGCGCGTAGAAGAAGATGTAGGAGTTGAAGGTGCCGTGGTAGGTGGAGAAGCTGCCCTTGATGGGTGTGGAGGGCGTGAGCAGGAAGGGACTGAACACCAGCGACGACGACAGATTGAAGGAGACGGTGCCTGGGAGTGAGTGGAGAGGGGAGCGACTACCTTGCGACTCGATGGCGACGAGAAGGAAGGTCTCGATGGCGGAGCGTTGGAGTGTGATGGTGAAGGTGGGTTCGTAGAAGAAGGAGGCGGTGGAGATCACGGCAGTGCTGCTGGCGACGTCGAGTTGCTGGAGGGTGGTGGAGTATCCGCAGTACACGGAGAGCGGCGTGGCCACCGTGTGGTTGTGCGTCCAGTGGTAGCTCACGTTGGTGAAGGTCAGCTGGATGCTCTGCAGCGCGCCCGTCGTCTCGGAGGGCACCCACACGGCGTAGGAGGTGAGCGAGGGCACGGCGGGCGTGCTGGCGGCGTAGTACTGCGAATCGTGGAGCACTTCGACGGAGGTGTTGTGATGATAGTTCATCGCCAGCTGGTACGAACACAGCGTGGCGGACGCGTTGAGTGGCTGGAGGAGGAGGTACTGCTGGGCGCGCAGGAGGAACTCCGCGGAGTCGCGTCGCACGGTGAAGGTGAATGGGTTGCTGCCGCGATGCTCCGTCACGCCCTCCCAGTCCTTCTGCAGCGTCTATGGGTGAGAGAGGTGAGGCGCTGCGACGTGTCTGCTGGCGAAGACGATGACGTCGCCCGTGTAGTTGTGCACTGTTAGCGAGATGTCGTAGTCGTCGTACAGCACGCTCTGGGAGAGGTCCAGCACTACGTAGCCGCGTATGGGTGTTGAATCGTCGTGCGTTGTTGAGTGTGACAGTTCACCCCCTTTCTATGCATCACTCGACACCCAATCACCCCTCACATCACTCGACACCCAATCACCCCTCACATCACTCGACACCCAATCACCCCTCCCATCACTCGACACCCAATCACCCCTCCCATCACTCGACACACCCACACCATACGACAGCGCCAGCGTGCAGTTCACGCCAGTCTGGAAGACGGTCTCGACGGACGCGTCGGGGAGAAGAAGGGCGGCGACTAACGATCACCAACACAACACAGACGCACCGTCGAGACTGGGCGTGACACGGTAGCTGATGAGCGAGTCGGTGGCGTTGCGCACGAGGACGATGAACTACGCGTGAGGGGAGAAGACGGAGAGAACGAAGAGGTCGTGGTTGATGGAGAGCAGCGACGAGGCGTGGTCCAGCACCAGGGAGGCGGAGGTGCCGTTGAGATGGAGGGGCTGCCGGACGCGACTGGTGGGGTAGGCGCTGGAGCTCAGGTAGCACTCGAGCGAGGCGATGTCGCTGCTGGCGATGGTGAGTTGGAAGTTGTCGATGACGGAATCATCGTTCGGCGAGGAAGAGGGATTGTTACGGGATTCGTAGTCTGACAGCTGGGAGTGAGAGGGGGAGAGTGTCGCTACGAAAATGCGGTATGTCTGGAGACTGGCCGTTGTGTATCCGGAAAGCGAGCCTTTCACCTCCGTGTCCACCTGTATGGTAGCCGCAGCGTCTATCCATCAACGGAGGCGAAAATGCGCACCCTCCATACGTTGGATGATAATCGAGTAGTGAATTCTCCCACCATCCGTGTTCTCAATCCGAAAGGAGGAATCGGAGTCCCAGCACACGCTTTCTCGGTGAAATAGGTTCTCCGTTTGGTTATGCAGAAGCACACTACACCCATCAGATGAACAATACACGGAAAACGTATGTAAGGTGATGTCGGCGCACGTAAGCGTGAGATTCGCGATAACGGCCGCCTCTTGTTGTTTATCGCTACCAATTAGGCCATTCCCATGCAGGCAGTACGACACTAGCAAAAAGGAAAACTGGTACTTGCTCCAGTCAATCTGGGAGGTGATGACGAAGTCCTCTCCCGAGCTGGAGGAAATACTGCCCTCCGCGCGGACATTTTCGGTGACATGCTCGGTGGCGTGAGCGATAGAGACAAGGGTACATAGCAGCAGAAACGAGCCTAGTGCTTTCTGCATGCTCCGCCAATTCATGGATGAGGTCCTTTCACGAAATCAACTCTGTGGACACTGAGAGTAGTGATTACTGAGAATAGTGTTTGCTGCGCTCTTTGGACCGTGCCGCCTCTATGTACAGTGATGGGCTGTCGTGCATGCTCTTTTTTGATCGCAACGGGCACAATGGGCGGTGGAATGTCGTCGGAACAAACGGGAGATCCACGTCGTTGGAGACGCGGGGGTGACAGTTACGTGATGCACGTTTGTCAAAAAGGCAACCGTGATCGAGAACGCGATTCAAACGATTGTCCAATCCAACGCCGATAATAATAGGGGCCTTTGGACACATATGCCCCTTGCTGAATGGCGATTTCCATAATAAAAGATGGAAACCGGTACCAAATCCCGCTAAACAAAGAAAAGATCGCCATTTTCACAAAACATCTTCAAATGAGAGACCTCTTTGCGGTTTTCCTTCTGTCGATTGGTACTGCGTGGTACTGCGGAGTGATGCTTAGCGTTCTCACAGTTTTTGTACAACTTCCAGTGCTCCAAGGAATCTGTGCAACTTCAGGTGAATCAGCAGATGGACCCCATCACGTGCTCCATCAACGCGAACATCCAGCCTCGTATTACTCCTGACTTGCCGGCTGGAATGACTTACGCCATTTCCCGGGTTGGCAGTCAGGTCACCGTCACCATCTCCGGCACGCCCAAGGAAGGCTTGAACCCTCGCCTTTTCTATATCGGTTACAACGCCTGGATTAGCACCGTGGAGATTGCTGGTTCCTTCTCGATTTCCTTTGTGACGCCTAGTGTTTGCGCAGCCCACCTTCTGCAGCTACGGTTTCGACGACATGACCATCTACACCGACATCGAAATGGAGCCCATTCCGATTCACTGCGACAGCGCGATTACCTCGTTCACCATCGACCCCGCCCTCCCGAGTGGCATGACTCTGAATCCCACTACGGGTGCGATCGGCGGCAGACTGGCGACGGAGGAGAGCGCGACGCACACGTACATCGTCACCGCGACGAACTCGTACGGTTCCGTGACGACCTCCTTCCAGTTCAACACGCGCGGCCAGAACGAAATGGTGACGAAGGGCATGATCGGCTGCTACTGGAAGACCATCACGGAGTGCAAGGTCCCCGACTTCGACTTCTTCTACAAGAACCCCGCGCAGCTGTGCCAGACCGTGGGCACCATCCATTTCACCGACAACAACGTGGATAACACGTGGCCCGGTCTGGACCGTCGTTTCGTGGACTACTACTCCGCGTACTTCTACACGTACATCTTCCTGAAGATGGAGGGCGACTACGACTTCCGTCTCTCCTCCGATGATGGCGCCATCATGTACATTGATGATCTCGAGACCCCCTTCATTGAGCGTGAGGCGTGCCGTGGCAAGTCCGAGACGCCCAACACGGGTTTCTTCACGCGCGGTCGCCACCTTCTCGTGATCCGCTTCTTCGAGTTCAACTCGTGGGCGTCGCTCTACGTGAAGTACGGCTCCGCCTCGCTGGACATCGACATGGACTACGTGCAGGCAGATGATCTCCGTGTCGGTGGTCGTGGTCCGACCTTCATCTCCTACCCCTTCATTGGCGCTTACGTCAACACCGACTCTGCCGTGTTCATGCCCGAACTCAGCTCGGGCGCGCCCGTGTCCTGGACCGTCACGCCCGACCTCCCCTCGGGCATGAGCATCGACGCGGGCAACGGTTACATCTCCGGTCGTCCTTCCGAGACCTCGGCGGGCGAGTACACGGTGAAGGCGACGGGCGTGAACGGCGTGGCGTCGACGGTGATCCGCGTGGTGGTGACGAACGCGCCGATCAACGGCTGCCGCGCGAAGTACTACAAGGTGACGGACACGAGCCTGTGCAGCTACCCGATGCTGACGGGCAACACGATCCAGCTGTCGCAGATCGACAAGTGGAGCAGCATCAACATCGAGCAGACGTCCTCCAGCTACGTGTGGCCCGGCGCGCCCTCCGACTTCAGCAACTACTTCTACATGGAGTGGGACGGCTACCTGCGCATGGACGAGATCGGCACGTGGAAGCTGCGCCTGACCTGCGACGACGGCTGCAAGCTGATCGCCGCCGACGAGCAGCAGCTGATCAACCACTGGGGCTGCCACTACTACCGCCCGATGGAGACGGCGTACGCCGTGTCGAAGGTGGGCTACTACTACTTCCGCGTGGAGTACCAGCAGGCCACCAGCAGCAAGGGCATCAAGTTCGAGTGGAAGAGTCCGCACGGCTTCTGGGAGGTGGTGCCCGCCAGCAAGATCTTCTACGTGCCCGTGGGCGTGCTGACCTACAAGGCGGAGCGCACGCACTACTACAAGGGCGTGGAGATCCTCGACAACGTGCCCGTCTTCTTCGGCGAGACCGCCATGTCCGGCTGGAGCGTGTACCCCGACCTCCCCGCGGGAATGTCGCTGAACCGCCAGAACGGTCACATTTCGGGCACGCCCGAGAACGTGCAGGTGATGTCCTTCTACACCATCTCGGCGATGGCGGGCAGTCGCAAGGAGACGGCGGTCATCGGCTTCGACGTGCAGGACCTCGCCGTGCCCGCGAACCTCGGCTACATGTACCAGGGCCAGCTGGTGAACCCGTCGACGCCCATCACGCTGGTGGGTCTGCGCAGCATGTCGCCCATCACCATCTCCAACCCCAACGGCATCACCATCACGCAGTACGCGATCACGCCCGACCTGCCCGAGGGCGTCAGCATGGACGCGGACACGGGTAGAATCTCGGGCACGCCCACGCAGAAGAAGGACGCGACGCTGTACAGCGTGACCGCCAGCAACTCCGCCGGCAGCACTATCATTCTGGTGATGATCGCCGTGAGCGGCTGCCAGGGCGCCAACAACGCCTGGACGGGCGAGTTCCTCCATGTGACGCTGCTGAGCGGTTACGGCACGATGAGCGTCGTGTCGAACAACGCGGTGCAGCAGTGCTCGTTGAACACGATGAAGGAGGACGGCTCTGCCGACTCCATGACCTGCACGACGCCGCTGCGCGCCACCGCCATCTCCTCGCAGCTCCCCGCGGTGCCTTCCGCCGTGATCTGCATGAACCCCGCCACCTCCTCCGCCTTCAGCATCCGCATCTCCTGCGAGGACCTCGCTGGCTGCCGCTGGCAGGTGACGCGCGACGACGGCATGCGCTACCCCTACCGCAACGCTTACGAGGACGCGGTGTACCCGCCGTACGTGGACGACATGCCGTTCCCCGCCGCGCTGACGCCGCTGACCGCCATGACCATCTCCAAGGCCGAAATCACCGCGTATTCGGGCAAGTCGCTCGAGTTCGTGATGGTGACGCCCAACGGCAGCTACAAGGAGTTCTCCATCCAGCCCGACCTGCCCGGCGTGACCATCGATCCCTCGTACCCCATCCTCTCCGGCGTGGGCTCCGGCTCGGGCGACGTGACGTACTCGATCACGGCGAGCGGCTCGTCGGGCCAGGCGGTGACGACGCTGCTGGTGCACTACGCGGAGTGCAACGCGGGCTCGGGCAAGCGTTCCATCACGTTCCAGAAGACGACGATGGAGGTGGGCGAGGAGGAGTCGTGGCGCCTGCTGAAGGGCGACCAGGAGGTGTTCAACTCGGGCCGCCTGGTGGCGTACATGCAGTACTCGAACACGTTCTGTCTGGAGCCGGGCGAGTACACCATCGAGATGCTGGACTCGTGGGGCGACGGCTGGAAGCCGGACGCGTACCTGAAGGTGTTCGACGAGAACGAGGAGGAGATGGAGACGTTCTTCTTCGAGGCGACGACGCAGGTGTTCAAGAAGACCGCGAAGTGGACGCTGGAGCCGTACGTGACGCTGATCGAGTGGAAGGCGCTGCTGTCGGGCAGAGTGGACAAGAAGTGGAACCAGCCGGGGTTCGACTCGTCCGCGTGGGCCACCGTCACCAACGGGCAGATCGGCCAGTGGAGCCAGAACGGCATCTACTTCGTGCACCACTTCACGCTGGAGGACGGCGAGGCGTACCCCATCGTGGAGTTCGGCGTGTACTACAAGGACGGCTGCGCCGTGTACCTGAACGGCGAGACCGTGTACCGTCGCAACCTGCCCTCCTCGCTCAACCACAACACGCTCGCCTCCGCCTCCTTCGACGGCGCGCTGATGCGTATCGGCACGGCGCCGGGCTACCTGCTGAAGACGGGCGACAACGTGATCGCTGTGGAGCTGCACCGCGCCAACACGGCCTCGGCGCCCATCGACTTCAGCGCGTACGTGTCGTACACGGCGGGCAACTGCGTGGTGCGCTCGATGGGCGGCACCATCACGGAGTCGCAGTTCTACGACAAGGCGGGCGAGACGGCGTACCAGGCGTGGGACGGCAAGCTGGACACGCAGTGGACGGAGAACGGTCTGCCGGCGTGGACGGTGTACAGCTACAACTTTGACCACGTGGAGTGGATCAACCGCATCTCCATCGGCTCGTCGATGGACGACGGCAACCGCGACCCCGCGAAGTTCACTGTGTACGGCAGCAACGACGGCGTGTTCTGGGACACGCTGTACAGCTACGAGAAGAAGGGCATGTTCGAGAGCCGCGCGGAGGTGCGCAGTTTCATGATGATGAACCACATGAACTCGTACGGCAAGTACAAGTTCGAGATCAACAAGTCGGAGAACGGCGTGGCGCAGGTGTCGGTGACGTCGCTGCAGCTGGAGGCGTGCCGCTTGGTCTACTGCCCGAAGGACGGCGACTACCCCGGAACCCTCGCGGGCCAGGGCGTCACCATCGACTGTCCGGAGGGTTTCATCGGAGAGCGTCACCGCCGCTGCGAGACCGCGGACCTGAAGCCGTCGTGGGAGAAGGCGGACGAGTCGGAGTGCCGGTCGAAGTACCCGTCGTCGAAGGACATTTCGTACATCGACACGGTGTACGCGATGGCGCCGATCGACAGCACGAAGTTCTACTCGAAGGAGTACTACGAGGGACTGCAGATGGTGATCAGCGAGATCACCGGCGTGAACTCGAAGAACGTGGAGATCTGGAAGGCGAAGGACATCACGGACTCGTTCACGCACGTGGACATGGTGGACATGCGCAAGGCGGCCGTGTACGTGCGCATCACCGCCGAGAACAAGGTGTCGTCGGGCGTGCTGCAGGCGATGGCGCAGTCGGAGGAGAAGGTGCGCAGCAACCTGCTGCAGTTCTTCAACAGCCTCTACGACCCCAAGCTGGTGGTGGCGTTCTACGCGAAGCCCGAGCTGAGCCAGTACAAGGGACTCGGTCGCGTGAACGGCTGGATCATCTTCCTCCTGGTGGCGGTCGTGCTGATCGTGGTCGGCTTCGTGTCGTTCTACGTGTGGACCCGAATGAAGAACAAGAAGACGAAGAATGGCGCAAGAAAGCTGAAGAGAGCTGGCGTGCACACGAGTGGGAAGTCGTCGAGCAGCAAGAATCATGTTTAATTGCAGTTCGCTGTGTTTGTTGGAGAGTGGAGTTTGAGAGTGTTTTTCGTTGGAGAATGATCGTCGCATTTGTTGTGAATTGAGAGCAGTTCGTTGAAGAATGACTGCAACACACACATCACTCATCGTGTTTGCCGCAAAACAGGGGATGCCGATTTCATTTCCTTTTCCTGGATTTCTTGGAAGCGCTGGTACATACGGTTCGTGAGCTCGAGGTACTTGGCGGTGCAGTTCTGAACGCACTCGATCTCGCCATCGCCCAGGTGCTTTGACCGCAGCGCCTCCACGCACTTGTCGAAGCATTTCTCCACCATCCGGTTTGCCGTTCTACGAGAATGACGCCCCACCGACGAAACGAACATTGCGACGTCCTTCTTCTCGATGTACCGCAGTCTCTTGTCCAAGTCGCTCTCCTTTTCCTTGCTCATCCTCTGAGGTCGCGAAATATGCCATGCACAGAGGGCGTTTCATTCCCGTTTCCAACAAACACGCGATTGCAGCATTTGCATCGGTCTCAGCTCCGCATCCACGGTGTCGACGCGAATGGGGTGACTCTCGTCTTCCTGGAGTTCATTCGATGGAAGAGCGAAGTCGTCGCGCTACGCGTGAGTGACATCCTACTCGTATACCGTTTCATCCACCGCAATCTCCATTCGATTCAAGCGATCTGAAAGATGATCTCTCGGCTTCCAGAGTATCTATGCATCACGCAGTGGCCCGAACATTACAGACAGAGCAACAAGAGCCGCAAAGCACAAGCAATCCCAAATGCTCGTGACAAGACTACGAGTGAATGGACAATCGCGTCCTTACAAATGACGCCACCGCACAAGCTGTAACGGGTGCATTCTTCTCATGCAGATAAAACAGCACGCAGCGGCAGTAAAACAGCTCCCTCCAAAGAGCCAAAAAACGAGGCGGATTCTGGAAAACAGACGCAGTTTCTGCTTCTGCTGGTCGCGCCGCAGCTGGCTCATCGTCGCCTGCACGCTGGCGTTCATCCAGAGGACAAACACCGAGAGGGCGACAATTCGCGGGAACACCAAAAACGCGGGATACCCCCTCTCTTGAAAAGCAGCGTCTGTGAGGAAGAGAATCAGTGCACAGACAGACCACACAGTAAGTTGGGGAATATCGCGTGCGAGCACCACGGTCGTGATGTCGACTCTAGAGATGACGAATGGATCACGGAGCGACCCTTTCGCGGAAAGCAGGAGCAGGAGGGAGAAGAGGACACGCACGACGGAGCGCAGAAGGGACGAGAGGGAAGACAGGAGGAAGGGGGCGCCGCCATGTTGATTCGCGTAGGAGAAAGAAACGGAGGAAAGGAGAAATGTGATGGTTCCGAGAATGTAGAGCGCGCCGATCCCACGATGCATTCGCATGAGGTCGTTGCGGTACTCCCAGCAGAGAATGAGCCACACGATAGTGCCCACGGCGTACAGAGAAAACAGGAGGCTCGAGGACTTCCACGCGGAGTACAGGGGAAGAGGAAGGTGGCCGTAGGGATTCTCCGCCACGATCTCCCCGGACAGCGCAATGTCCGCTGTATTCGCATTGCACCTATACGTGAAGAATAAAAGGGGAAAGGACATTGCAATGACGACCGCATACACGCCAGAGCGGGGAATGGGATAGGATGCGTGAAGTACCTTGTCATACGACCTATTTCCATCACTGGCGTGTGATAGGAGGTACGGAGACACAAAAGAAACCATGTTCGAGGAGGTACTGCTGTCTTGGAGAATGACATGACCGAGGCGACTGCACCTCCCTTCCTAGCGCATCACGGAGGAAACCAGCACGAACCCTCATCAGTCTCCCGTTACAGCACAACACACGGCTGGTATTCGATTCTCTATAACCGAGCGATTTCGCTTGCGTTGCATCTAAGAATAGGAACTAGCATATCAGCGGAAAAGAGAGGAGTACCTCAATGTCCCCGACGACTGGATTCTTTCCTGCCCTTTTGACCATGAGATTTACGCCAATCTGGCTATGGAATACATCACTAAAGAGGAATCAAAACACGCTCTTCCCTTACTTCGTGGAGGGAGAGTCCGCCTCGGTTACCATATAGGCCTTGTTGATAAGCACTACAGGTCCGTCGATAGTTCGCAGTGCGATGGGCAGCACGTGACTCTGACACACGAATGGGAATAGGAGGTACTACGCAAATGAGACAATTCACACGGCCCCCACTATGAACGCAAGGATTAGATTCATAACCCGTGAGCAACAAAGACAGCAAAAGAGTTATAAGAGTATAATAGAACAGCCATTTGATAGTCCGTTAAAGACCGACACAATACAGGGAGCGACCCCGTCCTTTTTGATAACACACGTAGCCATGCCAAAGCAATTCTTCCCAATGTGCAGCTCCTCCTCCCTCACCTTCGGAAGACCCTCAATCACGGCATTCGTGCAGTGCTGAAGACAGCCCTCGCTGACGGTGAGACTCTCCAGCTCCGTCAAGTCTATTCCTAAAACACCCCCGATTTCGTCACTCTTCCATTTCAGCACCAATTCGAAGCCCTCCTTCCCCGAACCGCAGCAGCAGTCTTCTCCGAAGAACAACTTCTTCAGTTTCGGCAACGATTCCACCAGAAGGATTTCGATGGAATGGAATGCGTAATCGCCGATCGAAATGGTCTCGATGGCTTCCAGGTGGCAGAGCCGCAGCTCCTCGCACAGCGTAAACGCGTCCGAGTGGATCACCAGCGACTTCAGCGACGGCACCCTCTCCACCACAAACGTTCCCGCCTTCTCGAAACACTTGTCGCCGATCACAACACTCTCCAACAACGGCGCGTCCGCAAACGCGCAGCTGTGCGCGCGCACGAAACTGCCGCTGTCGAACACCACGCGCCTCAACCGCGGGAGTTTCGTCAGCGCCACCTCCTGCACGTTGGAACACCCGCCCATCTCCACACTCACCACCGCGAGCGAAGCCAGACCCGACAGCTCGAAGCGCGTCAGCGAGGCGAACGCGGAGGCGCCGACGCACACCTCTTCCAGCGACGCGAGCGCTACACATAATCGGGGCGATTTGCGGAATACCAGAAAACGGGACTTCTTTGATCATGGAGCAGCAGTACTTGCCGATGCGGAGCGAGCGCAGCGGCGCGGCGTGCGTCCAAACAGCGAGTTCTTGGAGGGAACGATCGGCGACATGTACAGTGGTCAGACAGTTCAAGGGGCTGTCGATCACTGGGTTTGAAACTGCCTGAAACGCCTCCACGCCCAGCGAGAGCGTCTCGAGTTGCGGCGCTTGAAGAACCAGTTGCATCGCCTTGCTGAAACTCCCATCGCCCACGAGAAACGTCTTCAGGGACTTGGCGTTGCGCAGCGCGAACGAAGAGTCGGCGAAGGCGTTTCTCCGCCGCTCCTGAGCAGCTGGCGCGTCGCTGCAAATCCCCGTGACCTGGTCCTCCTCCATGACCTTCTTCACGTCCACGTGGAGTCCCGCGGAGAAGTGCTGGAGGGAGGGCAGCTGGTCGGTGCGAAGCTGGAAGTAGGGGAACGAGGTCCTGCCAATAGCGAGCTGGAGGAGGGAGGTGCAGTCGGTGACGTCGAACACGAAGGGGGAGGCGTCCTCCTGCAGCTGGGGCGATTGCGTGAAGGAGTCGTCTCCGATCACGATGCTGGTGAGATGATGCAGATGACGACACTCCATGTGTGTGACGCGCGGACACGCCCGACTGCCGATGCGGAGGCGTGTGAGGAGGACGAAGTGGGTGAGCGTCATGTCGACCACGTCGGAACACGCTTCGTCGCCAATGTACAGGAACTGGAGGGAGGAAGAGAAGGTCGCCGGTTCGATGCCGCTCACCACCGCTTTCTTCTCGCCGATCTTCCCTGCCTGCCAAATGCCCTCCTGCTCCACGGAGCCGTCGCTGGCGTAGCACGTGCCCGCGCCGTGTCGCTTGTCGCTGCACCACATGCCGCAGTACGAACGTTTGTAGGAGTCGCCGGAGAAGGAGTACTCCACGCCTGCGCCTTCCTTCATGCCGTCGAGCATCATTCCTTCGTACAGCTTGATCCCCTGAGAATTCACCAGAGCGCCGTTTCCTGTGACCACACCGTATAGGAGATCGCCCTGCCAGATGCGGCCCTCTCTGATGCGCAAATCACCCTGGGTGTACTGGTTCGGCAGTACGATCTCCACCAGCGACACGGAGTCATCGTCGAACAGAATCTTCTCCATGAGACGGTTACTCACGATGTCGTAGAGATACCCCTCTCCCGTCATCACGCCCTTGTCCCACGTGAGCGACAGGATCAAGTTGTTGAACGGGGGACTAAAGTACATGTGCCCCTGGCCCTGGGGCTTGAAATCGACGAAGGCTGCTTCCTTACGCTTCTCGATGGAGGGGTCGTAGAGCAGCCGGGTGATGAGCGCCATCGAATAATAATAAAACTCTCCCTCCTCATGCGCCGAGGAGAACTCCCGTTTCATCTCCGCTGCGTCGTATGCAATATCCTCTCCCGTGAGGAAGGAACTATGCTTTCCATTGCCAATGCGAACGGCGTGGATGAGGATGTTGTCTTTGAAAATGCAGCGCATGATAATATCGTTGTTTCTGACGATGCAGGCGTCGCCCTGCTTCTTCATCTTGACCAGAATGCAATTCAGGTGATCGTTCTCGTTCTCATCACAGTAGTTCTGCGTACAATACAGGATTCCTTTGTTCTCGTTGTTCACCACGATGCCCGCGCTCTTGTATCCATTTGGAAATGCGCAAAACGGGTATTTGACTTTGGTGGATCCTAGTGCTCATGGTTTACGATTTCATTCCACTCGGTCTCCTTATCTTATTTGCGGAAGTCAACTCAGACATACTGTTCGAATCCCGATTGACTAGCAACAAACATCTGACAAGTACTTGGATAAGTTGGTCAGGAAAGTATCATCAGAATATTCCTTCACATAGTCATATTTCATAAGTAGTGTTAAGAATCTAAATCATCCTTCTCTTAAGGATATGATACTTGCACAAGTCGCTGATCCTAGTTATAGATTTCTTTTGGATACGAGTAATTAACTTTCTAAGTTCCGGAGCATCCTTCGACAAAATGACGAGCTACATCTTAGGCATCGACGACGGCATGACATCTCTTCCTTCTGTTGATGCGGCGATCCACTGTACAAGCATCCTCAGATATGGGTTTCCACTGCACTTGCCACAATAACCATCTCCAGAGGCAATCACGTTTTCGTCAAGTGTGTGCCTGAATCCAGCGCGCACCTTTTCGATCTCTCTCACGATCACCTTACTATTGATGTCTCCATTATTACCTATCGTCCTTAGCCCGTCCATCGCAATCAACCGGGAAGGAAACGAATCACTACAACCTCACTCTCAGTGATCAAGTTCACTAGCCCAACTCCCCGACATAACGGAAGCCGTTGTTGGCTGACGCGTGTTGGCCAACGCGGATGCATCCAGTCACGAGGATGACTTCATCCTTATGCACCTCCGGACATAAATAGCTCACTAAACAACACTCTGGGAACAGACTGCACATCAGCCCGTCGTGCGCTCCAAAAAGGCGGAAACAACCCTGAGAAGCCTCCTCTTCGGCATAATCCACAAAAACACGAGTCGGAAAGTCTTCTACCGCTACATTGCTCGAGACAGTAATATATGAAAGATCGTCGTAATTGTCCAAATAGGACTCGGGGCAACTTGAAGTAGCTCGTTCCCATGATATTCTTACACCGCAATTAGGCATTCTTCCCTCTGCCATGCGATTCAGGTACTCTTCCACAAAGAAGAACTTCTCCGCTCCAGACACGTGAACTGGTGTCGTCTGTGTAGGATCGTCTTGGAAATCCAAAAAGCTCCTATTAGGGTCTCCAAACGGATAGATTCCCAACATCAGACAGCACATGAGCTGCACGGCTTCCCTTCGCTTATAGAAGACGTGCCCATATCTCTCCTAGCGATCATGAATCCATATATGGAGTACAAAGTCGTGTTTGTCATTCCTAATGTAAAGAGGACTGCACACGCATTCTTTAGCCATCTTCAAGATGAACGGGAGATCGGTTAGACGTCACGATTCCAGCAATATGCGGATACTCTGAAAGAAACGTTCCTTCACGTCTGCGTGCTGACCGTTCTCAAACTTCCTCTTCAGGGCGCCTAGCGAGTGTTCTGACCCTGTGACCACACGCAACAGTTCCTAACGATAAAGAGACGGAAATGCAAGAGTACTTGGTATTCGGCAAAGTTATGGGTGTAGATGACAATGCTCGGATGATGCCATTCATGGTGGAATAGAAGTGTGGTACCAAAGGATAGTATGCATTTGAAACGATGAACTATGTTTAACTATAATGAGTATGTACTTGAAACGACGAAATCCGTTCACTTACAAGGAGTATGTAATCAAAACAATAGTGAATTCTACTCATCTACAACAGTCGTCAGATTGCTTTCAACCTCCTTCTTCGTGCTAATCCTCGGGGAGGGGAAGAGGAGGAAGAAGTAGCCACTACAAATCACACACACCCAACACAAGCACTTCTTCCACAGGAAAGGTACGAGCGTGAGCGACATCACGGCAATCACAACTCCACTCATCAGGTTCTGCAGGAACAGTTCCTTCCCGTAATACAGCAAGAAGGCTAACAGGGCAGAGCCAAGCACGGCAGACACGCGGATGCCATCTCGGTTGCAGGGCAGGATGAACAGACTCACCACGACATACAGTCCAACCACCCTATTCCATGAACCAGCGTTGTGTGTCGTACCAGTACTGGTACTGACAGACGAGCGGACCGAAGAAGCTGATGATGCGCGGAATGCGTCCCAGTTCGTTGATGGAGAAGTGGTACCAGTTGAGGAGGATGCGCAGCACGAACGAGCAAATGTGCACAAAGAAGAAGGAGTAGAACGCGATAATCGGAACTGCGTAGAACAGCGTTTCCTTCACGGAACGCATTCCAGGGAGATGACTACGCATCACGATGAAACTGGAAATGGACAGTGCTCTCTGATCAATGTACGTGATGAGCGTTGTTAAGCACGTCAGGAAGATGATGATGCTCGAACCGTAGAAGATGGCCTCCTTGAGGAACACTCTAGTTGTGAACGGCAGTCGTCATGACGACGTTGGGTACAAGAGAAGGATGAAGGCCAAAAACGTCATGACCAACACGTTGATTGGGCAGAACCCTGCATCGTAACCACGCGCCTCCACACCTACGTCGGTATGTGTATGCGTGGATGTGAAGATTGCTTGTATACTTCTCCGCATTGACGACAACGTAGCAACGCGCGTAGTACATGCGGATATCGATAGAGTAGGGTGCACGGTCGTTCTCCTTCCTACCCAATCAGCACCAACATGGTCTTTCACATGATGAAGCTGGAAACATGCTCATCTCTCAGTAAGGACACCAGAATCGTCTTCTTTGAATAGAGAGTGTAGTCCCCGTGGTTCGAATCGATGTGAAGGTAGCGATCATTCCACAAATCCGTAAACACGGAACTGTTGTTGATGCAGATTTCCTTGCTCAGTCCGGGTGGAATCTACTGCATCACACGATGGAAAGAACGCGCTCACCTCCGCATCGATGGATGTCTCTTCAAATGAGTTGACAGCAGAATAGTACGCCGATATTGGAAGGTAGAGAACCAACAGCAGCTTGATGACCGTACTCGCCTTCATCGAAACAAGAGAATGGAAGGGGCGTTTGGTGAATTGCTGTATCTGTAGTATTGCAGTTCATGGAGACCGTTTTCGATACAGAACGTGATGAACGCACTCTCCATCAAATCCCTCCCGATGAATACACAGCACATACACAAGCGAATGGAATCAACACAAGTGAGAATCCCCCTCCAGTGGGGATCCCCCGTTTTCAAAACCACCGCTGAAAAGACAGCAGAGAATTGGCTTTGTCGAGAGTGTAGAGAGGATCGTCTTCGCGTGCATCGTTCCGAAATTCAAAGGAGCCTTTACAGGGAGAGAATAGAATGGTTACGGACCGAATCCTGGATTGTGTCCTCAAGTTCATCGACACATTGCTTTCTACGTACCATGATCAAACATACATTGGTTGCTATATCAACTGTCTGAAGGAGTTGTACGCGTTGTCCAAGCTTCCTCCATGGTTTCTGCCTGCAACTGGTTTGAGCTCGTAGTGTGCTGTCCAAGTCGCAAAAGAAGAAGGACGTGCGCTCGGATTTGCTGAATCTGTGGAGTCTTTTCTTTTCTGCCCTTCCAGATGCGGTGGTCGAATCCGAGCTGCGGCACATCGAAGACCACATTGCTCTTCTTCACGATAAAGGTGGGCCGCGCGCTTTCGTGCGTGACGTGTAGTTGTGGAGGAGGACTGGATCATCGAGCCTCAGGACTACTTGTACTTGCAGTACTCAACACCTTTTCATATTGCTGCTTGGTGTGGTTACTCCCATTTGTTCACGCTCATCCACGACGAGTATCCGAGCGTGTGGAACCAGTACATTGCGTTTCGTGACATCCTCGGCGACCTGCCTCTCCACGTGTGCTTCTTTTCCTGCGATTCGTGGCAGTCGCCCATGAGCGATGTGATTTCCCTGAGCATCCTGAACGGCGCTGATTTTTCGGAGTACAACGCCCTCGGCATGTCGCCGCTGCATATCGCCTGCATCTGCAATCAACAGTCAGGAGTGAGCTATCTGCTCGGCCAGCACGTGGACCTGAAGCACCCCATCCACTTCTGCGGCGACGACAACTTCAGCGGAGTGCTGGACAACATCGATCAGATTCGCGATGTCTGCAACGTGAAGTTCTCGTCCAAGCCGAAGTGCTTCTGCGAGGACGTCTGCTGCAGCTGCTCCTACGACGGGAGCATGAGCTGGCACTGTCTGTGCAGCGAGCCCTCCTTCGAAGAATATCATGACTGTCTGACCACTAAACAGGACGCTCCCTTCATGGCCTGCAGTCACTCCACCGACGAGCACTACGCGCTCGAGAGCTACACCGCGCTCCACCTGTCCCTCATGTGCGACGCGCCGCGCTGCGCGTTCGAGCTGTTGCAGTCGGTGGACAGTCTGTTGCAGGAGAGGGAATCCGTGCCGTCGCCGCTGCAGGTGGCGTCGCTGCACAGCATGGCGCTCTTCTCCTTCTTCTCCTGCGAGCAGTCGCACGAGCTCTTCGCGCTGCTGCCCAAGCTGTGGAACCAGCGCCACTGCGCCTGCAACCCGTCGCAGGACCTGCTGCCCTTCACCATCCTCAACTGCATCCTGTCGTCGAACTATCTGTCGCTCATTCGCATTCTCAGCACGCAGGTCAACCTCGCCTCCTCCTGCTTCTCGCGCTCCTTCAACCCGCTTCACATCGCGTGCATCCTCCTCAACGAAACGCTCATTCGCCTGCTGCTGGGCTACGGTGCCGACGTCCGCGAGGTGGCGGCGCACAGCGAGACCTGCCTTCACCTCATCGTGAAGTCGCAGTCCAGGCCACGCACGCCCGTGCTGCGCGCCACGCTGCTGGGCTTGTTGCTGATGGCCGGTTGTGACCCCTCGCTCCCCGACGAGGCCGGTTACACGCCGTTGTGGTACGCGGTGCGACAGGGCGACTTGCGGTGCGTGTCGGTGCTGCTGGCGTATGGCGCGGACCCGACGGTGTGTCAGGACAGCACGTACAGCCGCAACGCGTTCCACGAGGCGCTGCGGCTGCACAACGAGGACATCGCGCGGCTGATCGTGAAGAAGAACCGGAACATCCTGAACGTGCCGGACTCGCAGGGTTGGTACCCGCTGCACTACGTGATCGAGAACGGAAACATCCAGCTGATGGTGTATCTGCTGAACCACACGGTGCCGCTGAAGGAGGGCGCCGTGAATGACATGAAGATGGCATTGCAGGACAATCGAATTGCGTTCAAACACTGGGCGTCCGTGATCGCGCCGTTGATTTCAAACCAGATCGAGGTGATCAACGTGGCTCTGGTGGGAGGGAATGAGAATTAGAAGATCCGACCCAATGAGAATCGGTACCATTTGAGCTTCTTCGTCCCGAACAAGACGGTGGAGAAGTGCATGCAGTGCGGGCGGCGCTTCTCGCTGCTGAACGTTCGGCGCCATTGCAGGCGGTGCGGGCAGATTCTCTGCACGAACTGCTGTCGCGATGATGTTGATGAGAAGTGAGTGTAGCGTGGCTGCGTGAGCGCTAGTCAGGATCACGTATGCGACAAGTGCAGGCAGTTCAACCAGGCGAACACGTGGAGAGGCTCCTTCCTGCAGCAGTTTGAAGACGGCATCAAGTCCTACTTCGTGAAGATCGATTCTCTGCTGCTGCATAACAGACAATAGCGTAACTATAACTTGTTTGTTTGACCCTCTTCCCGCTTTCTCCGTTTCCCCATTTTCAACCTCAAAAGCGAGAATGCAGCAGGAAAGGAAACGACCGGGTGCGCTGTACCACTTCCTCTCCGGTGTCATCGGCTCGACGTGCGGTAAGCCGCGGATTCGCTGTCTGATGTCAAGGAGTGATCGTAACATGTCCACTAGAGTTGGTGAAGACTCGCAATCAAGTACGTTTACTATCGTTCCCGTTTAGCGTAGTCCACGTTCAGCGCTCGGTACGGCGGCGTTTCGGGAGTGTTCCGAGGCATGTCGAACGTAGTGAAGAACGAGGGCTTCTTCTCGCTGTGGAAGGGCTGCCTGGTATTGACTGTCCGCTCCGTTCACGCGTAGGTTATGATCGCGAGCGTGGCCCCGTCGCGTGGAATTCATTTTCTCGTGTACGTCTTTGGTTGGGCGCTGAGGTTGCAGATATGAGTCGTCGAAGCCGCTTATCAACAACGCTTTCCCCAACATGTCGTCCACAGCAAATGCGCTCGTCCGCAGCATTATGGCGGGCGCCTGCGCCGTGACCTTCAGCAATCCCATCTGGGTCGTGAAGACGCGACTGCAGCTGCAGACGAACATCGACCCCGAACTGATATCCTGCTTTTCTCACAAGTAATCTCCTTTACCACAGGCGAAGAGTAATACGCGTTTCAAGAACTACCGTGGAATCGTGGATGCGGTGCGTCGTATTTACCGCGAGGAGGGGATGAAGAGCTTCTTCCGCGGCCTGTCCGTGTCCTATTTGGGGCTGACGGAGACGGCGATTCAGTTCACGTGCTACGACGCGCTGAAGCGCGACCTGTACAAGAGGAACGAAGAGCCGTCCAAGCTGACGTTATTCGGAACGGCTGCGCTGGCGAAGCTGATCGCGACGACATTGACCTATCCGCACGAAGTGGTGCGTACTCGAATGCGAGAGCGCACGGAGGGGAAGGAGTACGCGTCCCTGGTGTCCTCGTTTAAGAGCGTGTGGAGGCATGATGGTTTTCGCGGGTTGTACGCGGGGTACGAGGCGCACGTGTTTCGCACCGTCCCGAACGCTGCCATCATGTTCATGATCGTGGAGATTCTGCTGAACAACTCGCTTTGATTTATGTCCTTTACGCTTCTGTTTGTGGAACCCGCTTGTGGAACCAATTTATGGAACAAACACGCCAACTAAACCTACGACTGCGCCGCCAGAGCGTCCTTGAGGATCTTTGAAATCGCCGTGGCCTTCACCGACGCCGTCTTCACGCACTGCATCAGCACCGTCGAGTCCACCGGCACGCCGCCCAGGAAGTGGAACCCGCACATCTCTCCGAAGGCGTTCAGGATGATGCTCAGCCCGCCGCGCTTGATCTCCTCCTCGCGCTCCGTGGGATCCAGCAGGACCAGGTTGTCCTCGAGAATGCAGAACGAAACGCAGATGGGCTGGTAGTGGAGGGAGATGGGAACGGGCTCGCGCTCTTCCGGCGAGTACACGCGCACCTGCTTTCCCTCGATGGAGTAGTCCGGCCTTCTGAAGTGGCAGAGGGAAGCGGTGGATGCCAGGACTGCCGCGTCGAACACGTTGCCGCTGTTGTCGATCACGGACACATAACAGTGGATGGAGAACACGCGCTCTCCGGGAATAATGCACAGCGACTCCACATCGACGGTGTTGTTGTTTTTCAGGCTCCGCTCCAAGATCTTTTGCAGCTCGAATTCCTTGCTGAGTATGTCGCCGGACTAGAGTTGAGGATTGAGGAAAACGCGTACATCGTATTCTCGTCCGCCCATGGGACTCAGTTGCACATGTATGGTAAACAGACCGTCGTTTGGCTTATCCGCTTTGGGTTCTGTGATCTCGCACTTTGTTATCGCGCACACTCTATCCGTCAGTCCTCTTCTTCCATCCAGTACTTTGTCTCTCCGTAAGAAGCGATGCAGGACGATTGAAATGTGGTTCGGTTCAAGGACAGGGAAATGGCGCGCAGCTCCTTCAATCCGCGCCCATCGACACGAATTCCATCCTTTGCCGATTTGACAATGAAGTTCGCTTCAACAGTGCTCACAGGATCCATTTGTGTGTTTTAGGGGAGAGTGATTTTGATAGGGGGAGTGGATTGAGATGGAATTGGAGTGTTTTCGCTTGAAAGGAGAGGAGGTGGTGATGATGGTTGGAGTGAAGATCGTTCTCGCTTTTCATATCACAGGAGTGATTCCATTCCACTCCTCATCTGCTGTTTCACACATCACTCATTTGTACAACACGAAATGGCAAAGAGAGAACGGAGAGAGCAGAAGGGAAAGCAACGCAGCAACAAAATGAAAAAGGAGTGGTACGCGTCTTTGCGCGTAATGAGGGTGTAGGGGCGAGAAGAGCGTGAGGAGTGAAATTTCACACAAGAAGGAGTGTAGGATTGTATTCGTGTGATGAGACGCGTAGTTGAGCCCGAGGAGGAGGAAGTCGTCGACAACGCTGTGTTGGGACTTGACGTTGGCTCGAAGCGAAATGACGAGGAGGAGGAAGACATTGAGGTGAATTCGGAGACGGAAGAAGTGGTGGAGGAGCAAATTGACCCGTATCAGACGTGGTTCAACAGACGCGTATTCTCCGATGAGCAGAAGGTGGAGGCAGATCGAATTCTGTTTGTTCTGTTCTCTCTGTTTACCCTAGGAACTCGTATTCGCTGAAATCGGTAGAAGTGGACGACAAGATGCAGATCAAAGTGTCCACTAACGGACTGGACGATGGAAACGATTACACAAAGACGTGCTCTTCTACGCCCATTCGAGTACGTCGTCATTCCCTCCTTCTCCCTTCTAGGCTCGCATTGCGCCGCAGTGTGAGGCGACCATCTCCGACGTGAAGAAGGATCCTCGTTTCAGCCTCCTCTACGAGCAATTGACGCACTACCACGACATTCTCTACACCTCGGGTCACGAGCTCGCCGAGACGACGGAGCACAACACGCTGCTCATCAAGATGCTCTGCATCCACCTCCTCAACCACATTCTCAAAGTAGTCCCGATTTCCGCCATTTCCCGTAGAGCGGCGACATCGAGCAGAACCACACGCTGTCCATCCGCGAGAAGAAGCGTCTTCTGAACGAGCAGACGCACCAGCGCATCCTGCAGAAGGAGGCGCTGAAGAAGAACCAGTCGTACACGCCGCCCGCCGACGTGGACCTGACCGCCACCATCGAGGTGCCCACCTTCCAGGACCAGGGCTTCACGCGCCCGAAGGTGCTGCTGCTGCTGCCGTACCGGCACTACGCGCGACTGTTCGTGGAGACGCTGCTGTCGCTGCTGCCGCGGAAGATGAACGTGTTCGGGAAGGGCAAGTTCTTGGAGGAGTTCGCGGACGAGGAGGAGGATCCCGAGGAGAAGGCGCCGCGCTGGAAGGCCTTCTTCCCCGGCAACAACGACGGTAGCGGCGACGAGAGGGGTTGAGGGGTAGACTGCTTCCGCCTGGGCGTGGCGGTGCGGGGCAAGACGCTGCGACTGTTCACGGACTTCTACAACAGCGACCTGATCATCGCGTCGCCGCTGTCGCTGAAGCAGATCGAGGACCGCCAGGGCTTCGACTACCTGTCGTCGGTGGAGCTGGCGGTGGTGTACGGCGGCGACATGATGTGCATGCAGAACTACGACCACCTGCACTGCGTGCTGGCGAACAGCAACGCGACGATCAAGAAGGACCGCAACACGGACATCTCGCGCCTGCGCGAGTACTTCATGAACGACATGCAGAAGTACATGCGACAGACCGTCTTCGTGAACTGCGTGCTCAACAGCAACCTCCTCGCGCTCTTCCACCGCTCCTGCTTCAACCCCATCGTGAGTGCTTCTTCTCCTCCTCACACGCAGGGACGCCTCGAGCTCCGTCCGCTGTACGAGGGCTCGGTGAGCGATATCATCGTGGCTTCTGACGCGTGGAGTGAGAAATAGAACCCGCCGCGACAGCTCTTCCTGCGTCTGCCGTGCACGGAGGTGACGCAGGTGAGCGAGGCGCGCGTGAAGTACATCGAGGCGAACGTGATCAAGATCCTGAACAACACGGCGTACAAGCGCATCCTGCTGTACTGCGACAACTACTTCGAGTACGTGTACGTGAAGCGACTCCTGATGGAGAGCTGCGACGAGCGCGAGTGTGGCATCATCGATGAGTGAGGAGTGGAGAGAGGTGTGATGGGCAGGTATCTGGAGGACCCCGACAACAAGCGAAATCGGAGCTATTTCGTGAATGGCACGATTCGGGTGCTGTTGTTCAGCGGGAGGTACCGGTACTTCAAGCGCATGAACATACGTGGTGCGAACACCATCTTCTTCATCAGTCCGCCGTCGTACCCTGAATTGTGGAGTTGGCGGGAAGGAGTCACGTGTAGCTACAGCGATTTCGTAAACAGCATGAACTCGGAGAACAAGGAGGGCAAGGAGCTCTCTGTCGGAGTGACGGTGCTCTACACCAAGTTCGACACCTACGCTGTAGAGCCGAAGGAGGGGGATGATGTGTAGCTGGAGCGCGTCGTGGGCACTTCGCGCTACAAGAAGATGCTCGTAGGCAAGCGGGACATGTACCTCTTCTGTTGATTCCTTTACATCCTTTGCCGTGTTTCTTTCTCAAAGTGTGCTCTCATTCCGTATTCCGACGTGCACGGCTGTTCTCGGCAATCTATCATTCCATCGGTTTCTACACACGATATGCCTGTACGTCTCTCCTTTCCACAGCGGGGTGTTGATTTGTCAAGCGTAAGACGCTCATCGTGGTGTAGATCCACTACTATCAAGTCGTTGGCCGCAGACTCCCTACGGAGACCGACCCTGAGCCCGAGATTTACAGAATGAGACTGTTTGCCCCGAACCCTGTGACTGCCAAGTCTCGTTACTGGTATTTCATGCACAGACTGG
>ERZ1106948.100-NODE-100-length-42347-cov-33.708455_pt1 | contig 42347 bp, 73 predicted proteins | sample MGYA00403673_ERZ1106948 | MGnify/ENA primary metagenome ERZ1106948 (study PRJEB35170, sample SAMEA104062409) | human gut metagenome | biome: human gut; feature: human-associated habitat; material: faeces | place: Denmark | collected 2012-05-07 ...
TGAGCGAGGTGTCGATTACACAGGAGGAGAAGAAGGAGGAGAAGGAAACGTTTGATTTGAAGAAGGGAAGGGACAGACCTCGTCAGCACTTCGCGAAGAACCGCTCTAGGAAGATCCGGGGTGATTACGACAAGAATCGGAAGAGAAAGCATTAGTGTTGATTTAGTGTATTGAGCTGTTTCGTTTTCACTTCACGACAATGATCATTCCTTCTTTGGGCTTGGATGAAATGGATTGTGAGTGTAAACAGCGTCCTGATAAATCTGGATGCACGTGAGAGGACAAAGAAGTGTCATTGGTTCAAAACCAAGCCTTCTACCTCACTTTGATTACAAACAAACAAGATGAAAGAAAAGAGTACTGCAAAAGAGGAAAAGGAAAAAGACTGAGCAAATCATTCGTCACTGCGAACTCTTTGCTGTCGATAATACTGCAAAGCACCACCACCGAGACGAATAGTCTTGATAGTAGGAACACCTAATCATCACGCCATTCTCCATTGAGTCCACCTTCGATGACGACGTGATGAGGATAAAAAAGAGAACGACTTCCGTCCACAGAAACAATGGAGGTGATGGCGGGCAAGTCTAGTCCTTCAATTCTTCATCAATTCGGTACTTCGCATTGTGAACGCGCTTGATTCTACATCCTTGAAGCAAAATGCGTCCTTTCCCAATCGAATCGCTTTCAACTGAGGCAAGTCTAGTCGATCACTCCAATGAACTGAAACCACTCTCAAGAACGACAGATGAGCAACCCTGAAACCCCGATTCACCACACTCCAGTGATTTGAGAGAGGCCATGTCTAATCCTAAGTCGTTGTGAACAACCACACTCTTCAGCTCCAGCGACCCATTCCAGAAACTGTAGCTTGGATTGTCCATCTTCTCCATCTCAATAAGAGTCATCGAAGGATTGTCTTCAATCTCGCATGCTGAGAAGAACATGAAGGAACGCTCGCCCACTCTCAATTCTCCCATACTCGAGCAGTTTTTCAGCTGAAAGCGCCCGTCGAGCGACTGCTCGTCCATAAAACACTTCTTGCCAATCATGACGCTCTTCAGTTTCGCCAGTCCCGCTATCGTCACAGTTTTCACGTAGGAGAAGCAATGATTCCCGATGGAAATGCTCTCGACGCCAGAATACTCGGTGAAGTCCAACGACACCAGACTGCTGTCGTTGCCACAGTTGTCGCCCGTCACGATGTGCGTGAGAATGGCTCTATGGAAGGGGAGTAGCGCTGCCAAGTCAAACGTGGCGTTCGTGTCTTCGAGCAGGGTTTGGATTGGCTTCAACAGAGTTCCAGTATCTGCAGAATCATAGTGTTGGGAAGTAACCTACTCTTATGGGTCCACGTTGTGACATACAGGAAGAGCATCTGGGGAAGATACACGGTTGTGAGGTTGGGCATGTCTAGTGATCAGGGATAACAGAGCAAAACCACCCTCAAGGACGATGTGACGAGGATAAGCAAATGTGGAACTGTCCACACTGAGTGTTGTGAGCGAGGAGAGTTTGGGGAGGTCTAGTCAGTCAAATATCCATCGCGTTACTACTTCGCATGATCAAAGTGCTCGATTCATCATCCTTGAAAGAGAATGAATCCTTCCCCATTTGAATGGACTCCAATTCGGGTAGATCTAATCAATCACTTTCACGATGAGAAATCCACTCTCAAACACAGCACGAGAACAATCGTGGAATGCGTATCCACCAAAGACGAGTGATTTGAGCGAAGGCATGTCTAGTCATCACTCATTGTGAATGAGAATACTCTTCAACTCCAGCGAAGCACAACTGAAGTTGAGGCTGCGAAACGTATTCATTTCACCCATTGTTATCACTTCCAACGCATCCACATTCTCAATCTCACACACTGTGTAGTCAGAGAAGGAATAACACCCAATCCTCAATTCTCTCAAGGAGGGACAGTTCTTCAAAAGGAAACGACGGTTGGGATCCTCGTCGTCATTCTTTGTAAAGCAGCTCATTCCAACCACCACACTCTCCAATTCACGCAATCCGATCAGCCTCAGCTCGTTCACACACTCAAAGCAATCATCTCCGACTTCGAATCGCTCCATCTTCTCAAATCCACTCAAATCCAGTTCCGTTATGCTTGAATCATTACAGGAGCCAGCATCAACAACGAACTGAGTACCTGTTGCGTCAGACAGCCCCAGGATTGCATCAGAAACAAAAGCACTCTTGCGTTCAACCAAAACGGGATGCTTCTCGAGGACTCCGATGTCTTCAGATCAAACAGTCGCAACACTCCTACTCATCGTTTTGCATTCCACTGCTTTTGCGAATGCCTCGTTTGGAAGAGAAAGTGTGGAAAGAGACGGAAGGTCTATTCGTAACTCCAGCACACTAACTATACTCGCGAGGATAACGGAAGAGGGATACTGCAACGACCCACTTCCAAAAGCGACGAAAGACACGAGTTTGGGTAAATCTGTTTCATTATTTCTCGGTTGGTATTACGACTTCGCATTATCAACGACGATTGGGAGTCGTTAAGGAACTCGAAGGATCGATTCCCCACTTGAATGAACTGCAATTCAGGCAAGTCTATTCTGTCAACTGACGGAGAAAGAGCCACTCTCAAAGACAACACGAGAACAGTACTGAAAGGCATGTCCGCCAAGCACAACGGCTTTCAAAGAAGGCAAGTCTATGCATCACCATTGCCTGGAGAATCACACTCTTCAGCTCCAATGAAGCGTAGCAGAAGCAGTAGCAAGAATCTGCTGGCACCAAAGAGGCCATTTCAAGCATTGTCAAGGACGGAACGTCTTCAATTGTACAGACGGAATAGTCTGAAAAGGACCAGTGACGAATCTTCAGTTCTCTCAGCTTTGGGCAATTCTTCACGTAGAGCGCACCGTTCGCCTCTCTCTTAATCCTTGTGAAACTGTTTGCTCCAATGACAACCTCTTCCAATTCCATCATGCCAATCAACTTCGTCTTCTCCACGTTCTTGAAGCATTTGTCTCCGATCCTCAACTTCTTCAGTTTCGCAAATGTAACCATGTCGAGGACGATCATTTCCTCTTCATTGCAGCACCCATTGTCAATGGAAATGTGAGTAACGCTCGTATCCAAAGATGATAATTCCCGTGAATAGTAATGGCGCGGTGTGAGACTTGAAGTGCTGGCAGTAGAAGAGACATCCAACTGACCAATATCTAGTCATGATTCGGTGTCAAGAGTTGCACTGTAAGTGATAAGAGTGGAGACACAACATAGACTCTTATTTGGCAACGTAGTCTGTGGTAATGAGGGCATGTCTATAGGAATGATATGTTCGATGAGTGAGTCACCTGCTAGAATGACCTTTCGCGGGTATTGAAAGGAAGAGGAGATTGGTCCTTCGCAAGTCAGTATGGTGAGTTTGGGAAGATCTAGCCAATCAATTCACTCTTCTCCAATCACCTCGCATGATGAGTGCGCTCGATTCATCATCTTTATTGAACTCAAATGCATGTAAACCCATTTGAATGGAAGTCAATTCAGGCAAGTCTATTCAATCACTCACATCACAATCAATCACTCTCAAACACTACACGAGAACAGTAACGGAATGCACCCCCACCAAAGACGAGTGATTTGAGAGAAGGCAAGTCTAGGCATTAGCCACTTTCACTCTTTGAGTACTCTTCAATTCCAAAGACGACCGATTGAAACAACCACTCCAATAATGCGCATCACCCATCGCAATCGTTTCCAACGCATCCACGTTCTCAATCTCACACACAGAATAATCAGAGAATGAATTACGACCCATCCACAACTCCTTCAACTTGAGACAATTCTTCAGATAGAAACATCCCGTTGTTTCACGGTTACTCTTATTTACAAAGCAATTCGGCCCAATGACCACACTCTCCAACTCTTCCAGCCCAATCAACTTCACTTCAGTAACACAATTGAAGGAGTTGTTTCCAACTATTAACTGTTCTAGGCGCGTATACTTACTCAAATCCAAAACGGATATGTTTGTATTGCAACAATCGGCTACAATACGAATCTGACAGACGAGTGGATTCAAATCCAATAAGTCATTCAAATCACGAACAACAACTCTGTAGAAACGATGCATAGCTGGGTGATTAATCAGAGCTCCAGCATCTACTCATGACTAAATCAAACTCAACACTAACCCAATGGAAAGCACTTTGTGGTTAGCGCAAATGATTCCTTTGGAAGGGCGATGTCTTGAAGGGATGGTATATCTACATATTGCAGGACGAGTTCGAGAGTTACTCTCAAATACAACATGACGAGGATTCTGAAATGAATAGTTGTGGTCGTATGGTGAGGCAGAGACAAGTGAGATCAGTTTGGGTAAGTCTATCAGGTTCAATTCTTCAGTTAATCACTACTTCGCATTACCAGTTGTGTACTAGTATTGTGCCTATGAAATTGGAAAGCACTCTTCCCTAGTTGAATGGAGATCAGCTCAGGCAAGTCTATTCATAATTGCATTCCTGTTTCAATCACTCTCAAAAGCGACAAGCTCACAACGACAGAACCCGTTTCTCCCTATCGAAACTGAACGTAATTGAGGCATGTCTAGTCATGATCACTCTCGAAAGCACACGACCCATCAATTCCAAGGAAGAATACCTGAAACAACCCAACTCATTCATATCGTCTCCGATCGTAATAAGAGCGAGAGAGGACATATCCTCAATCTGGCATATACTGTAGTTGCAAAAGGAGTCATTGCCAATCTTCAGCTCCAGCAACTTTGGGCAACTCTTCAGCTGAAATGCCCAAGACTCACACTTCTGAGGATTCCCACTTCCATCGAAGCAATTATCACCAATAGTCACTCTCACCAACTGTTTGAGACTCACTATTCTCACACTGACTACACTCTGAAAGCAGTCATTCCCTATGTCAATCTCCTGAAGACACTCAAAACTTCTCAGATCCAACTCAGTCAATGATGGATTGTTATATAGCCCATCTTTTACAACAAATTGAGTGATCGTTGAACTGAAAGAAGCCAGGCTGTTATTTGAAGACACCAGAAAAGGTGACAGCACCAAATTGGCAAGAATACCTACATCTATTCATAACAGTGGTGAACTGATGATATACTCCGCACATTCCATTCCCTAACACTGGAGAATGCACGTGGAGACAATTCAACGGCACTGAGAGAAGGAAGATCTACTTGTGATCAACAGAAAATGGGAAATGCCTTCAAGAGTAGCAATGCGAAGACAAGCAAGTGTTGTATTATTCTTGTGTAATGCATCACGGGACATCGTAAGCGAAGAGAGTTTGGGGAGGTCTAGTCAATCAAATACCCATCACATCAATACTTCGCATGATTAGTGTGCTCGATTCATCATCCTTGAAACAGAACGAATCCTTCCCCATTTGAATGGACTCCAATTCAGGTAGATCTAGTCAATCACGTTCATAATGAGAAACCACTCTCAAACACAACATGAGAGCAGTCATGAAAAGTACTTTTTCCAAACTCAAGCAATTTGAGAGAAGGCATGTCTAGTCATCACTCATTGTGAATGAGAATGCTCTTCAACTCCAAAGAAGACCAATTGAAGCAACAGCCCCCACAAGAAAGACGCCTCTCTCCAATCCTAATAACTTCCAAAGAGGGAACGTCTTCAATCTCACACACGGAGTAGTATGCTAATGAGTAATCTTTGATGACTAATTCCCTTATCTTTGGGCAATTCTTCAAGTGGAAATGGTTATTTGTTTTTCCAGCTGCAAGAGTTCCCTTCCTAAAGCACTCCCTTCCTATCTGTACACTCGCTAGGTTCTCCAAGTCCATTATGTTAACACTAGTCACATGCTTGAAGCAGTTAAAACTAATACTGAGTTGTTGAAGCGATCTCAATCCTCGGAAATCAAGCTCTTTCCATTCTTCACTATTGCAACAATCATGTTTCATTATCAATTCCTCAATGCGACTGTGGAACACTTCATTATCTGGAGAGAGATATATACTCCTCTCCAGATGCTCACCGTTCATCCATTCCCCTTCAAAGACAACAACTCCACTTCGGTCATACTGAATACCCCGTCCGCACCGCAATCCACCACACCATTCACCTTCATACTCCACCACTCCACTATCAGCGTAGTAGCTACGACCATAGCACACATTCACTTCACCGATTCGGAATCCCTCATACACCATCTTCCCTTCTTCGTTGAACAGAACGCCCCATCCAAACGGCCCATCATTCAACACATCACCTTCCCATCGGTTTCCAGTTGAGCTCAAATCGAGTGTCCGATTGCGTTCAACTCTACTCAAATCCCCAGTATCGACCATCAGCAATTGTTTCGTCATCTTATCTCCCAGAACGATTACCGCATCGTCGACGTCGAGGATTCTTGTTGTATCCACTTCCGCAATCCCATAATCAACCGTCATCACGCCTGATTCCATGAAGAATACAAAGCATGAGTAGACAAACTGGTCCATATTATTGTATAGAATCTGTTTCAAATCCACATTCCTTCTATGCCTAAAACGCGAGATACAGCAAATACAAATCATTGCCCGGATCAGTCACCTTTCTTATCTTGTCTAGAAAGGATTCCATCTGTCACAGTGAGGAATAGTCCGACAATGAGCCACCCCAACAACCCCCACAATTCTCAGTCTTCATTCAACCCCGAAATACCCTGTTTTTCTGGCATTCTCTTCACCGATCGCCTCATTACGAAGTGGGAGAGCATTCATTTCCTACGTCTGTGTGCGCATAGAATCAAGAACTGGCAGGGATGAAGAAAAGGAGACGCTTTCTAACTGGCGTGGGTACGTTTCGTCCGTGCTGCAATGGAATATGCTTAGTGGATCATTCTCAAGGTGATCTGATTCCGTTAACCTATTGTCTTGTGCGCGATTCCTCTGCCTTGCGTGTAATGCCTAGTATATTATCCCTATCATCCTTCTAATTCTGTTCGAAGGGCAAACCATTCTGTATAGCTCACGTTTCGTGTTTACGCGTAGGAAGGATCTTCACCCCATAATTTGGGTGTGCGACATACTGTTATGGATCGGGTACCAGTTTACCTCTCTTCTGAAGTCTAGCTGCATCTACTGTCTCTCGGCAACCTATTTGACAGAGCCTGGCGTGATTCCAAAGGGAGCACCCCTCACTCCGGCGCAGGTTTTGAACATATCGGAAACCCCTGGTAAAAGTCTTCGATGCTCGTTAGAAATAGCTCAGCGAATGCTGCACCAGCTCTTTATCTGCATCACAGATGGAAACTACACTCGTTTTGACTCGTTGTTGCTGCAGAATCACTATCTCGTCGCCCTTCTTCTCTTCACTCATCCATTAGGTTAGAGAGTGCAACAACGAAGGTCGCACAGCGCTTCACATTGCCGCTTTCAAGGGCGATTACGTGATCTGCGAGCGACTGCTGCAGAACGGCGCGGACCTCACCCCCGATATGTACTCGCTCACGCCACTGCACTACGCTGCGTACGAGGGAGTGCGTGTGGTGGATGATCATGATGCCTAGCACGAGGACATCGTGAACCTGTTCTTCAAGCACAACCACAGCATAACCTCCTCGCTCTCCCTCGAGAACGGCGCGATCGAGTCCGAAGGCACGGACGAAGGCGACCTCGATACGCGTGACAGTGACGAATGAAACTCCCACCGTCCCTAATTCATAGAACGTTGTGGACCTTATGATCAACCGGGTCAACGCCGAGCTGGGGCCCGACCTGGCATCTCCCCGCGGGGAATGCATTCTTCTCCCGCCGTACACGGGCGTGCCCCGTTCGATTCTCTTCGACGGACACGTTCGCAGCTGTTCGATCTGCCGACAGTGCTGTCTGAACCTGCCCCCACGCACGCAGCACTGTCGCTTTTGCGATTGGTGGGAGTGTGGGGTGTCGGTAATCTCGTAGCTGCATTATGAAGTACGACCACCACTGTCCCTGGGTGAGCAACTGTGTGGGTCTGCGCAATCACCGATACTTCTTCTTGTTCACGGTAGTCGCTGTCACACGTTCTCACCTCTAGAGTTTGTCTGTGTTGTTCCTGTGGAGCAGCGCGCTCTCGCTGGGAGCCGTGCTGTGGCGGGAATACGCGCGTCAGAAGGTTGTCGTTGGTTTCATCTCCATCACTCGTTAGCTCTCCGTTGGTGCCAGACTGCTCCTGCTGCTCCAACACCACTTCGTTGCGGCTCTGCTGGCGATCGTGATGCTGGTGGTGTCGATTCCGTTGTGCGTGGTGAGTGTGTTGCACCTGCGTCTCATCATGCACAACATGACGACGCAGGAGTACCGCAAGAACAACTTCACCTTCAGCAACCCGATTTACGACCAGGGCGTGTGGAAGAACCTGGCGAACGAGTTTTCGTTCCACCCCTCGTTGCTGGCGTCGACGGTGGTGGACTCGTCCATGCGCCCCGACGTCTTCAAGGGCTCCAAGCGCTCGCCCCTGTAACTGTATCATGCGTGTGTTTGTAGCAAACAGGTCAGTAGATCTCGAGAGGACGATTGTCCCATCCATAAACACAGCGATACTTATAATACACTCTCTGCAACTCGTCCGCCACCTTCTGCTGCACCTCGTCCACGTACTCCGCATAGCGCGGGTCGTTCCGGTCCATCTTCTCCACCTCGATGGCCTTTCCCGCAACCGTCATGATCATCACCTTCTTAGGGAAGGGGAGACCCCAACGACCGACGATGATGCCCATCGCGCATTGCAATTTGCGCGCGGGCTTCTCCAGGAATTTGGGAACCAGCGTAAGGAGGCGAGAATTACCGAAATTGAAGGCAGGGACGATGGGCGTGCCCGTCTCCACGGCGGCGCGAATGAATCCCTTTCTGCCAGAAAACTTGACCATTTCCTTATCGGGCTCGTTCACGTACATTCCCGCGATTCCGTCGACCACCACGTTGCAGCTGCCCTCGACGAGAGCCTGGCGCAGACGCTTGTTCGTCGCCTTGATGGAGCCCATCCAGCGAATGATGGCGGAGTACACTGGAACGATGAGCGCGCTCTCCGTCGTCAACGAGTGGAATGAAGGAATGCATCGGATGGAGTTTCAATAGGATATGTAGCAGGGAATGGTTGGACTGAAATGAGGAAGACCCGTTCCCGAAATCGCAGACGCCATGGGTGCGCTACGACTTACGAGAAGGAAAACGGGACTACACTCCATGTGGGTACTGGGCGTAGAGATAGTGACGATTCGGGTCAAAACCGTCGTCAAAAATCATAGAGCTATTCCATCACCGAGTCGGAGAACGCATACTATGAGAAGTAGTCGTACAGACAGTCCCAGAGCTTCCACTTCAGCACTGTAATGTCGTACACCTTCACGGGAATGAGAAGCGTGAGGAAGGAGGAGAGGAAGATGACTACGTTGAACGGGGAAGAGAGGGACTACCCCTCGCTCTCTTGGAGAGCCAACCGATGAAGAAGAGGATGATCAAAAGGGGAACAATGCCAGCGAAGAAGAACGAAAGGAAGAGCGCACCGATTTCGCTTATGAGCGACTGCTTGGATCCTCCGTGCTCCGTAAACCAGTAGCGTACTCCGGGCTTCACGACCGTGGTGACGGATTTATCGACGATTTCGTTCTTGACAGTCTTGCTAGGGGTGATTTCTTAGCAAAACCACCCACACTTCTTCCCACTTTCTGTCCTTGTCCCAGCTGACGAGCACTTCCTGTTTCACGCTCATTGCAAACAATAAACTGTACAAATCTCTTGTACGGAACTAACACAAAGGCGACCCCCTTGACAGTCATTGTTGGGGGTCACACAAAGGGTAATGTTGGGATACGCCCAACGAATCTGTGTTTTCGGAGATACAACACAGCGGGAAAACGATATAAAGCGTGTCTATGGAAGTGGCGATAGGGTGATGGGATTGGTCTCTCTGCGTTGTTTTCTTTCAGTCAGAATTATCTTCTATCCTGCTACTCTTTGAATCAGGGTGAATTGAAGCGAATTATCGTGGTCCCACGTGAATTGAATAGAAGCCGGATTCAGCATTGCACGCGCATCCCAATAGGACTAGGCACGATGTGAATAGAGACTCGATGAGAAACACCCTTCGTTCACATTTCCTCATCCCAAGATGAATAACTCGACGAGCTCGTTTCCAGCCGCTCCGCCCTTTCCGGGAGAGAGTGGGATGGGAACTGGAGGGAGTCTGTCAAGTGTCTGTCTCACTCTTTTCCTTTGATTCGCAGGACCAGGTGAATGAACAGTTGTATCGGGAGAATGCGGAACTGAAGGTGCGAATCGAGTTTCTGGAGCAGTCTCTGTATGACGCGACAAACGGATTGTATCCTTTTCATCCTGACTTGTCACACATATAGGCTATCTAATACTCTTCTCCAGCTCAGAAAGGAGAATGAACAGCAGCATCAAACGATTGTGGAGCAGAACGAGCTCATCGAGGAGGCACAACACATAATTGAAGGTTTAACGGTGAGCACTGGAGGATGGTTCTTGATGTGCAGGAGGAGCGAGATACGCTTCAGGAACGACTGAATGCAACACAAACAACCAATTCATCCGTTCAGTTGCTGCAGGAGGAACTTCATCGCGCTCAATCAGAACTGGAAACGACGGTGCTTGAATATTGTAGTGGTTACGATTAGAAGAAACAACTGGAAGTGAAGGAGAAGTCAGCGAACGCAACTGTGGAGGCGATTAGAGAGGAACCGAATCACTCCGCTCGTATCGAAGAGAAGCAAAACCACTCTCTTCTCATGGAAAAGGAGCAAAATAACCAACAGTGGCTGCAGAAACTATCCACTCTTGTTCTTCCCGAAGCAGATGGAGTCCTACCGGAGGATGAGAAGCGGAAGAAGATCTATCTGTGGTGCTCGAAGGCTGCTGGATTCGAGAAGCGCGAGCTGTACTGGAACACGGTGTCCACGGAGGTGAATGCGCTGCATCGTCTTGTCGTGGGAACAAACAGCTCGGATGGAGCGATCAGCCAGCTGCATCGTATCGAGACGCAGCTGCGGACGGAAGGCGTGCCTGATTGGAACTCTCTGCTGAAACAGATGATTAGCGAGGTCGTATGGATCGAAGCCTGCAAATGAGTTATAGAACTCGATAGTTGCTGAATGGAGTCCGGAGGAGTCTGTGGTCTGTGAGCCAGTCTCGAATCGGGAGGGGTTTTTGACCGAAGTCATGAAATCGTATTTAGCAATACAACAGCACGCAGCTCCTCTCTTGAAGGCGAAGAAGGAGCGTGATGGCATGATCTCCATCATGATGCGGTTGCGTGAGGAGAACAAGCGTCTCATCGCCTTCAGCAAGGAGGTCGTTTCCCAGAACGACGCGCTTTCCCGGAAACCATGTGCTCGCTGTAAGGAGCTCGAGGCGCTGTATGCAAAGGCGGTCGCGGAGATCACGAGACGAGGGAGCATTATCAAGTCGTTCGAGGCGAAGCAGAAGGCGCTTCTCTCTGAGCAATTCCGGACGACAAGACGGTTTTGAGTTTTCCATTTTAACGTTTCAGTTGTACACTTGCGGATTTGTTGAACTCGCGTCGTGGCTTTGACAGTGTTGATTTGAATGGAGATCCAATCTCAGCATATTCATTCACAAGGGTACTGCGGTCTCGTTCCTAGCGGCCAGCCGAACTTGGTTTTCACGGTTGGCGGAGATGCCCGCGTTTGTCTTGTCTCGCTTCCTTAGTGTGTAGGTCGTGAAGCACACATTCGAAAAGGACTCCATAGTGAGTCAGGAGGTGTCCAACCTGACATTTGAGCCCGTTACCTGCACGTCGAGTCTCCTTCTGAAACGGTGCTTTATTGCGTGCAGCGACAACGCGATTCGCTCATTCGAGCTGGATACTTTTGAATTTAGGGAGGTGGTGTGGAATACCACGCAGTCCATCACGTGTATGGACGTGAGTCACGACGGAAAGCTTCTGTAGGAATCGTAACACTCATTGGTGACGGCTAGAGCAGTGGCCACGAAGGATAGCAAGATTGAGGTGGTCGGGATTGAGCGGAGGGAAACGGTGAAGTCTCTCATCGGCCACCAGGGCGGAGTCTGCTTTGTGGTGTTCGATCCGCAGGATCAGTACTTGAGCAGTCTGGGAGTGGATGGCACGCTGCGTGTGTGGGAAATCGAATCGGGGAAGTGCGTAACAGCCAAGCCGTATCTGAACAAGGAGTTCGTGAAACGGCTCTCATGCTCGTGGACGCAAGCCGGAGACTTCCTGGCAGTTCCATTCGAGTCCAAAGTGGATCTGATTGAGGTAGTGAGTTCTTCCGTGCATTGATTCTAGCGTGGCGTTTGGAATTCCGCCTCCTCCCTTCATTCCGACGGCAGCCGTCCGATCCAGCTCGTCGCGATCTCTCCGAACGGAGTGTACGTCGCCTACATCACCGAGACCCAGGAGTACGCGTACAGCGTAGATGCTGTCAATCGGGCATTCACCCTCAGGTCATCGTTCTGGACACGCAGGCGCACACAGAGATCAAGCGCCTCTCCCTCGACACGGACGAGTTCAACAGCCTCACCTGGTGCGAGGGTACCTCCTCTCCCGCCCTCTCACGGCTAGACGGTCGTTCGCTCCTTGTGCTGGACTGCGACGTGCACCTGACTCGCTTCGAGAACGTCATCCCCGAAGGCATGCTGAGCGGCGTCGAGAAGAAGGCTCCAGCTGTCGAGACAACGACTCCTCAAGCCAATCCGCCGTCTGACAAGGTCATGCAAGAAGAGGAAGAAGAGGAGGTTGTGACGGTGCGCAAACTCAGGAGGGAGGCTCCTGTGGAGAAGGAAACGGTGCCCGAGGTGCGCGATGGGGTCCCAGGAATTTCGACGGACGACGCCTTCGATGGGTATCAACCGGACGTGGGTGTCCCGATTAACGTGGGATTAGGGGCCATATGTGAGGACTAGACCGCCCTCCACAACCAGTTCATGCCCGCCTCAACGGACGTGGAGCAGGAGCGCTGCTTTCTGGCGTGGAACGAGGTGGGGTTGATCGTGAAGCGTCTGAACGAGGGCGAGTCGTCAATCGAGATCGAGTTCAACGACACGAAGCGACGTCGTCTGCTCTTCACGGAGGATTATGACATTGTGTGTGGGTCGTTGTCAGAAAAGGGGGCGATTTTTGGAGGCGTGCAGGAAGAAGAGAATGGACGAAATACGGGGTATTTGTGGAGTGGAGAGGTGAAGTGTAGAGTGATTCTGTACCGCGCGTTTGATTCGTGGACGTCACGTGCCTTTTGGCGGGTGGAATTGCCGGCAGGCGAGTTGCCCGATTTGGTGGCTTGTTCGGACACGATGGTGTTCGTGGTGACCTCGCGGGGATACGTGCGGAGCTGGAGCGTGAGTGGCGTGCAGCTGAGCATTCTGCACCCCTGCGATCACATCGTCACACTGGTGGGAAGCAGGAACCGTCTGGCGATCGTGTACGAGGACTCGTACCCTCTCGAGGGTGGAGACGCGCGGGTGATGTGATGAATAGATGTGTCCAATCTGAAGCTGCTGTTGTATTCCACGGCGCCGTTCCGACGTGTGTACCACGGACCGCTGCCACTGTCGCACCACGCGTCGCTGACGTGGATTGGGTTCACGAAGGAGGGTTGTGTGGCGACATACGACAGCGGGTGTGTGATCCGCGTGCTGACGAGCCTGAGTCTGTCGAGCGAGGAGGTGATGATGGACGACAAGGAGTGGGTGGTGCTGATGAACGTGAAGCACGTGATGCGCGAGAAGCATGGACAGAGCGAGTCCTGTGAGAGCGAGTCCACATCATCATTCATAGTACCGTATTGCTGGTTGGTCGCACTGTCGATGCAGTCGTTGAAGTTCGTGTTGCTGCCTTCTGCGGCGGCGGTGCCTCCCACACTCCCTCGTCCCTTCCTCTCTGTCATGGACATTGATATGCCGCTTTGCGTACACCACCACTCACACCATCACTCACAGGCCAAACACGCCGCCACCACGCAGTTCGAGAAGATGCTCCTTCTCCAGTCCTACGAACTGTCCTCGCTCAGCGAGACGGCGCCCATCGAGCGAAGTGAACTGATCGGGTTTGACAAGATGCTGCTGCGCCAGCTGAACACGGAGATCGGAAGCAACCAACTGCTGCGTGCTGAGTACCTGTGCAGTCTTCTCAACACGACGGCGGCGCTGAAGAAGGCGGCGATTGTTTGGGGTGGGGAGTGGAGTGAGGGGTAGCTGGCGCAGAAGTCGAACCACATGGACCTGGCGGACCGCATTGATGAGATGATCGAGAAGAAGAGTGATGTGATTGAGGGTCCTCCTCCGTCGTCGTTTGAATCGCGTCTCATGGAATCGGTATCGGTAAAGTTGGCATTTGGATATAGCTTTACACGTAGGAGAGACGCGATTACCGAACCTGCGTACCATCTCGAGCCGGAGGAAGAGAAGAGAGAGGAAGTGGAGCCCGTGTCGGAGAGACCGGAGAACGCGTTCAAGAGGACGAAGTACGAGAGTCCGGTGAAGAAATCGCTTTTGGGACAGTTACGATCTGTGATTGTGGGGACTGATATGGCCTGCTGACCCTGTAGACTCCGAAGAAGAACGATAGGATGTAGAATAGAATCGTTTGTTGAACACACAATGAAACGCCCTTTCCCGCCATTTTCTGTTTGTTCCTCATTCCCTTTTATGCATGAATGAACAATTCATTGTGAAGTGCGTCTACAATTCATTACCCGTAGTCAGAGCGAGAATCCGAGCAGTGCACATACGACGGTGATTTCGGACGATCTTTTGGATTTGGACAACATGTCGCAAGCGTTCTAGTACGAAACGGGCGTGCGTTTCAGCGATAGTGACGAAGTGAAGAGAATCGAAGAGGAGTCCAAAGTGGAAGAATCATCGAGCGAGCTGCAGGAGGACAGTGCTGTTTCGGGACTGTCGGAGGATCAGAAGGAAGTGTACAATGCAGCGATGGAGGGATATGTTCTGACGAGTGCGTTCGGTTACGAATAGAGTCTGTTCTTCACCGGAGATGCCGGAACGGGAAAGAGCTACGTGTTGCGTCTCATCGTGTCTGGGCTGAGGGAGAAGTACGGCGCGAATCACGTTTTTGTCACCGCTTCAACGGGAATCGCCGCGTGTAACATCGGCGGCACAACGCTTCACTCGTTTGCCAGTCTTGGACTGGGGGACGACAGCATTACGAAGTGCGTCCACCGCGTTCTCCAGAACAAGAAGGCAAAGAAGCGGTGGCAAGACTGCGAAGTGCTGATCATCGATGGTCTTCTTCAAGAAGGAGTATCACCCGTAGAAATATCCATGCTGGACGGCCGCTTCTTCGACAAGCTGGAAGCCGTGTCCCGACGGATCCGTGGGGATGAGAGCTGCTTCGGCGGGATCCAGGTCATCGCGTGCGGTGACTTCTTCCAGCTCCCGCCCGTCGGTCTGGGCAAGAACGGCGTCATCTACTGCTTCGAGAGCGAGTGCTGGAACACGGTGATTCAGGTGGGAGTCGATGATGGACGTGATTGGTAGCGAACCCTGATTATGAAGAAGGTGTTTCGTCAGAAGGACGAGGAGTTTCAGTGCCTGCTGCGCGACATTCGATATGTGAGTGCTGGAGCGTGATGATTCCGTGTAGGGGAAGGTGAGTCAGCGGAGTCGCGGACTGATCATGAAACTCGAGCGGAACACGCTGGGTTCAGGGATGATCGTTCCCACCAAGTTGCGTTTCCCGCCATGATTCATGTCTAGACTCTTCGCTCTCAACGAGAGTGTGGATCAGTACAACACGCAAGCGCTCTCTCGTCTGCCGTCATCCCACGCCGTTACCTACCGCGCGGTTGATGAAGGCAGCGATGTCTACCTGAAGCAGCTCCAGAAGAACTGCCAGGCACCAGGCGTCCTTCTGCTCAAAGAGGGCGCGCAAGTCATGCTTCTGAAGAACCTGTCCGTCGAAAGCGGTCTGGTGAACGGGAGTCGCGGCGTCGTGGATTCCTTTACAAAGGATAGAGAAGTGGAAATTGAATAATGCGGTCAGATCTAGTCCGAGCAGGAGATTCCTGTCATCCGCTTCTTCACCTCCGCTGGCGAGATTTTGCAGCCTATTGAACGGAAGGAGTTCGTCATCGAACTGGGAGACAAGACGGTCGCTCGCCGATCGCAATTGCCGTTGAAGCTGGTTTGGAAGGAGAGAAGGCGTGAAGCGTAGGCGTGGGGCATCTCGATCCACAAATCGCAGGGAATGACGATCGACCTGTTGGATGTGGATCTTCATGGCGTGTTCGAGGTGGGCATGACGTACGTGGCGCTGAGTCGCGGCGTGAGCATGAAGCGAATGAAGCTGCGGAACTTCTCGATGCGAGGGATCCGCACGAATCCGAAGTGGTGCGCACGTGTTTTGGGTGAAGCGTAGAGTGATCGCCTTCTACCAGCGCGCCTCGCAGCCACCCTCGATTCCTGTACTTGGATTTGTCTTCCTCTGACCTGTAGCTGCCCCCTCCATCCCACAGATTTGTCCCCACGAAGATGAAGCATCAGTCTCAGGAGATCGATATTGCGACACCGACGGACGGTGTGTGGCTCGGAGACCACCCCGTTCAGCGCACGTCGCTTCCGTGTAGCGCAGTGCTGAAGAAGCCATTCAGCATTCCGACGAAGAGGGAGAGAGAGAGCGAGGAAGAGAAGGACGGAAAGAAGCTGGACATGGAGGGGTGGATTGCGCTGTATTCGACACCGTTTAAGAAGGAGGTGGAGATCAAGGTTCGGAATCGGTTTCACACGGATCTGCTCCACATGGCGGAGGAAGAGAAGGACCGTGAGAAGCCTCACCTACCGGTGGAGAGTGTTCAGAATGCCTTAGTGTTCAAGCGGATAGCGGCACGAAGACAGCTGATGGGCGGATTCGTGTAATTTTCCCTTTTCCCTTGCACTGTTTGAACAAACACACGATTAGGGAAGAAACCACGCGATTCCGATGGTGGAGGCAGAAACCGTGGCAAGAAGGAAGAAACTCAAACAGTGATCCAGAGGAAACGAGTGGGAGTGCTCGATGCTCCACGCGAACAGACTCGTGACAATGGGAGGTCCCTAGCCATGAGGGCGATTCTGAGGAGGAAACAATGAAGCGCCCCGTGCCGCAAATCATCTGACTGATGCCATATAACTTGCCGCGATTCTCCTGCTTGGAATGGTCGGCAATGAGGATAATGGCGGTGGTGTTCGTTAAGCAGCCGTGCATTCTGATTCAAGGATATTTGAATAGCAGGACGCGACACAGATGGAAGCAGGACATGCACATGTACAACACGGAGATGGTGAATACAGTCTCATTCGCATAGGAAACGAATGGCGTCAGTAAGAGATCAACGGTTTGGATAATCACGACGAGCCGGTACGTCCAGGTCGGATTGACTGCCTTGACGAGAACCGGAAAGAGCACCACTAGGCTTGTTATACTGTACGAAATCAGTACAGTTCATTGCTTGCATGGGACACACGAAACACAAGTAATTGCCGATGCGCTGCGCATTCCATCCAAATCCGCCTACCGCCGTGTCAGTGGACAGCCACAGCGACGCCAGCGAATCAAACGAGCACTGGAGAAGGGCTTCGACACCTGCACATGACTCTCTCCAATCCATCCCGACCATAGAGCACAATGGCCAAAACGACCCAGCGGTTGAACAGAGAAGGACTGTCCGTCGCGGAATCGGCAAGAAGCGAATCCTTGCTCCCTTTCGTTTCTTTGACAAGGAAGGCAACAGAGAAGAAGCCTACGGTGAACCAAACACAAAGGAGATACACAGAGCGAGAAGACAGCCGCAGAACAGAAAAGGGAAGCAGAACTGCTTTTCGCGGAGAATGGGGATGTGCTCGACGAGCCAGGGACTGAGGTTATCTGGATTGGACAGGTATCCTCCGAGCAATGGAGAGAAGGCACTACGGGTGACAACGAGGAGAGAGAGCGACTTTCCCATGGCAACGGACAGGAAGAGGAAACTGGTGTTGCGAGCAACATTCTTCGCATTGCTGTAGTCGGTTACGAGGGTTTTGATGAGAGGATAGTGACCATCCAGGAATCCCCACACAAAGCGAACCGCGACCGCAACGTAGTAATTGCGTATAAACGCAAAACCGAACACGCAAATCGTGTCAACTAGGACTGAATGGACAGACGAGCGAAAACGCAGCACGATGAGCACGATCGGCTTCTTCCTGCCGTACTTGTCAGCAATCCATCCCCAGAACGCGCTTCCGGGCAACTGACCCAGATAGAAGGCGCTGATGAGGTATCCGGCGTAGTATCCCAGCTGCTTCTTGTCCATCTACTCCTTACTCAATCGGTGGGAGGCAACGGTTGGGAAGAAGGATGCGGTGATGAAGGACAAATCAGAATAGAACAATCCATACACGAGCTGCTCGACGAAGAGCAGTACGAGTAGTGTGATAATCGGTACCAGATTCGACTCCATTTGATTCGCACGGAAGGAACACAATTCTCTTTACCCTGTTGTGGCACTATGGGATTGGCAGAAGTGCGTGCAGTCCATGGCATTTCCCAGAAACAGTCAAACACGGCTCCAGCACCTCGAGCGGGTGGATAAAGCAATCAATGAAGAGAGGCGACTCCGCATCGTCGTTGATCAAGTGTTGCAGACAGATAATCCCTTCCGTCGTGATGCGCATGAACACCTTCGTCGACAGCGCCAGCGGCTTGCCGCAACGCAACAGGAGTTGCCGGTTGTACTTCCAGCTCTTCTCCTCGCGACAGTGGAATTCGAGCAGAATCGAGTTGACGTTGTCCAGGTAGCCGTCATATCTGCACGTGAAAGGAAGCTACGATCACAACATTACAGATGAATCGTTGCAGGAAAAGCAGAGACCGCCCTCCGGATGGCACGCAATCTCCACCTCCGTTGCCGTTTTCATCGATTCGATGTCAGAGAGTGCGCAGCGCAGACCGGAAGGAGTGATAATGGCTCCCATATGCTACACTGAACAGGATAATTCACGAGTACGGTGGTGTCATCTGTGAAGAGAGGCGCATAATCGGGGACGTCGTCCATCGACACCAAGGTTCGGATCTGGCACTCGCTGTGCATCCTACGGTGAAGTCACTTCGTAAACGGTGCACTCGTTTTCATCGAGAATGAGCTTTATGCAATTGTCGTCGGACGAGTACGTCATCTGGAGCGTCGTCATCTTCAGTTTGCTGTTCCCGAAGATGGACACGCACTTTGAAAAGGGTTCGAGATTGCAAGTCACCGAATCGGTCTGGCCTCCCATCGAGTATTCATCGAACAGAGTCGAAGGGATGTGACTCGACAGTTGGAGGGATTTGGTTTTATCCGTCACATGGAATGTCATTCCCGTGTCGCTGAAGTCCATGCGGATCTCTTCGTTCTTGTCCCCGCTCGATCTACGGGTGGAGACGCCACGATTCTCCTACACTACGTTTAGCACGTCGATGAGAGTCTGTGCCGACAGAAGTTTGCACTTCATCACCGAAACCGCTGTGTCGGCATTCATGGTGCACGATTATGGAAATGGCGGGTGGGAACAAACAGAGCCACTAGATCTTGGGCTTCATAATCGTATCCATGTTGTTCACCAAGTTCGGCATGCGCACATTATCCCAGTTGATTCCCTTCATGTACTCCACCACCTTCACCAGACCCTCGTCCAGCTGCACCTTCGGCTCCCAGCCCAGCGCGGTCTCTACACATCACTTTCACCCATCGCAACGCACTGGCACGCGTGATATCCGGCTTTCTCTTGCAGGGATCGTCCTTGGGCAGAGGCATGTACACGATCTTGCTCTTGCTCCCGGTGAGCTTCACCACCTTCTCCGCCAGCTCCTTCACGGTGAACTCCACGGGGTTGCCGAGGTTGAAGGGTCCGATCACGTCATCCTTCTCCATCATCAAAACCAGTCCCTACGCCTAATCCTTCCAAAGCATTCCTCACATTGATCAAATCATCGATGTACTGGAAGGAGCGGGTTTGAGAGCCATCGCCGTAAATGGTGATGTCCTCACCACGAAGCGCCTGGCGGATGAAGTTGGTCACCACGCGGCCGTCGTACGGGTGCATGAACGGACCGTAGGTGTTGAAGATGCGCACCACGCGAATGTCGAGATTGTACGTGCGGTAGTAGTCGAACATGATGGACTCGGCGGCACGCTTGCCCTCGTCGTAGCAGGAGCGGGGTCCGATGGGATTCACGTTGCCGTGGTACTCCTCTGCGCTTCATTCTCCTTCAATAACCCTACCTGTTTGGGGATGAACCAGAGGATCTCCGTAGACCTCGCTGGTGCTCGCGTGGAGGAGACGGCAGCCCGTGTCACGCGCCAAGCGAAGGAGGTTCAGAATGCCGAGGACAGAGCACTCGAACGTCTTGATGGGATAGGTCTATTCTCAACAACAGCGCAGAGGCGTACTTGGTAGTGGATGGGAGCGGCGGGACAAGCGAGGTTGTAGATCTCGTCGACTTCCATAAAGATGGGCTGACGGATGTCATGGAGAATGAAGTCGAAGTTCTCCTACTGGTAAAGGGGGAGAATCGGCTTCACCTTTCCTAAAAGATGCTTGATGTTGTCCTTCGATCCAGTCAACAAGTTATCCACGCAAATCACTTCGTGGCCCTGCAGCGTGACAAGTCCGCGTATTCGTTACCATTTCCACTAAACGGGTGCAAAGATGACATCCGATAAAACCGGCTCCTCCACAAACCATGATTCTCTTCTTACCGGACATCACCTTATGCTGGCTACCAAAACTCGGTGGAACGCTCATTGCTGGACTAAGAAATACTGGACTTCGCCCTAAGCCCAAACGTCCCAATTCTTTTACAGCCTCGTTTCTGCAACAAACAGATCCGATTACTTTTTGATATAAGCGATAATGAGATAAATGAGAATGATGAGTAGCAACACGATCACCGCGTACCACTTGCACATTCCCGAGTTCTTCGCCACCTTCTTTGTCCGCAGCGTCTCCTGCTGCATTCTGTTGTTCGCGTTGCTCACGTTCGAATCGATCTCGTCCAGGAGCTTCTACTCCAACACAGCACGCTCACAACACTCACCACCTGCAGATCCACTTCCTGACCAATGGTGGTTCCAATCTCGTGCAGACGGCCCAGCGTGTCGCTGATGTCCACTAATGCCTCTTCCTGGGCTACTCATGACTTCCCACTCCCCAGTCTCACCCGCAAACGTCTGCTCCTGCATGTGATGAAGATCCGCGTCGGACTGCTTGGTCAAGTTCTCGGCGTCGTAGTTCATGTTGAGCAGCTGGTTCCTAATCTCTCACTCTCTTGTCACAGGCCGTACTTCACCTGAATGTGTCCTCCGTTCTTTTCAAAGTTGGTGTCGCAGGTCGCCTACAGATCACAGTCGAGGCACAGTCCTGCCTTCTCCCGCTTCAGTCCCTCGATCAGGTTCTGTCGTCTCTTGATCTCGCGATCGTTTCTAGGAATGAGCCGCTCGAAGCAGTCCCACAATTTGTACTTGGCAGCGTCTCCGCCCATCGTGTCAAGATCGTTCTGCATTTTGTTGATACTATTGCCGATCAGATTCAGCATGGCTTGGACCTTTGAGAACTACGGGGTGAGCGCCTCCCAGATCGACTACGTCCTTCGTTCCCGAGCGAGGGTCGAGAGCAGTTCTCACTTTCTATTCCCATCAGCGACGGAGAGAAGAAACGTACGCTGATCATCTCCAGCGACTTGTTGTAGATGGAATCCCACTCCGCTACACTAGGCATCTCTGTTCTCTTCAAAGGATTGTGTTTTTCAATGTGGTTTTCCAGTGCGGAAATCGGGGCTATTTCTCGCCCTTCATTCTGTTCCTTGTTTCTCGCATATCGTATCATTGTTCTCTTCGGCATAGGTCCGACATCCTCCTGTGTGAATGGGGAGAGATTTTGCGTTGATGCTGGCATTGAGTGCGGTGCTGGCGATTGCGTTGGTTGATTGGAATGTCTTCGTTTTCACAACGCTTTCTGCACGTTCTTCAGCTCCAATGAACAACAGTTCCCTCTTCTCCCGTTCCTGGGACGATTCTGCCGATAGAATGAAGTTGTTCCGTCCTCCTGAACGCAGCACGATGACGACTTGCGGAAAGCCCATTCCCGACAGTCTCCAATTACGCGGTCATGGGAAGGAGCAGCGAGACCTCGAGAAGCGGTATGGCAGCCCGTTTTGTTTTGATGTGGGGAGCGATCCTTCCTATCCTCCTATCCCATACGGCGTCCCGATTGAAGTGGTCCATCATCCCGACTACCCATCCCTTTCCGGAAAGGAAGTGCTAGTACTGATGCTAACGCAGCCGCAGCATATGGAAAGACGAAGGACGATTCGCGAGCATTACCGTGCATTTGAGCGTCGGTTCAACGTCTCGCTGCTCTTCGTCATGGCAGTGGACAAGGACTGGGACATGAAGGAAGAATGTGAGACATTTCACGATATCCTCCAGCTGCGTCACACGGATTCCTATCATACGCTCTCCCTCACCGTTCTTCACGCGTTTCATGTTCTGCATACGAACGATATCGCGTTTCACTATCTCGTGAAGACGGACGATGACTGTGTGCTGAATCTCCCTCTTCTTGCCTCCCTCCTGTCCTCTCCCTCGCTTTCGCGTCTGCCCTACGTGTACATGGGAAACTGCTACCGATACGGTGCGTACAACACTGTGAATCGGACGAAGACGTTTGTGCCCGCCTCTGTGGTGCGCAGCGATTCTGTGATTCCGACATACGCCACGGGAGGCGCGTACGTTCTCTCAAGACCGCTGCTTGTTCCCCTGCTGTTGGAGGCGAGACACTTGCCGTTTCTCACCCATCAGGAAGACGTCACGGTTGGACGCGCAGTGGGACGCGCCGGTGCAGGATGCATTTCTCCGAAGCCCGGCATGTGGATAGCGAGGAATGGCTGTGAGGGAGCGATGTGTTCTTCGTATGTGGTTCTTCACACGTCTGGGACGAAGGAAGAGCTGGAGCGTGTGTACGCCGTGTTTCAGTGGTCTGTTTGTTCGAGAGTGTTTGGGTCAAAGAATCGCCAAAACCCGATCGCTTCTTCTGGAGTCACAATTCTGTTGGCAGAGGTTGAATCGGTAGTCTCTAAATGCAGAACGATACAGAACAGTATCTCGAAAAGGTCAACGAGTCCAAGATGGAATTGGCGAAGAACATTGCCGATAACCTTGTTGGAGGAGATGCCTTGATCGACGGCCCGTTCGAGTCGCACAGACAGACGTACGCAGACTACGCGGCGTCGGGAAAGGCTGTGAAGTCGATAGAGGATTATCTCGCGAAGGAAGTGCTTCCTGTGTATTCGAACACGCACACGTCGTCGTCGTTCGTCGGCATCCAGTCGAGCTGCTTCCGTGAAGAGGCGAGAGGCATTGTTCGCGACACCGTCGTTATTGGTTCCTTCCGTAATGCTGTAGTACCGCTGCACGGACAATGATGTCATTCTGTTCACGGGAAACGGATGCACGGGCGCTGTGAACGCGTTTGTGCGCATTCTTGGTCTTGAAAAGAAGAAAACGGCGTTCAACACGACGGAGCTGGTGAGTCTTTCCGTTCCATTTCTCAGGAGTGTAGCCGTTGCACTGTTCCTTCCCCGGCTGTCCGCTGAGCTTCAGCGAGCCCGGCGACCTTCGTCTCCACCAGCGCACGCACACGGACGGTGACGCGAGCTCCTGGAAGACCGATGTGTCCGAATCGACGGGTCGCACTGTGAAGCCCGTCTCGGACGACTCTACGCGACCCATCGTGTTCGTGGGTCCCTACGAGCACCACAGCAACCTGCTGCCGTGGAGAGAGGCCGACTGTGATTACGTGGAGATCGGTGTGGACGAGGACGGCTGCTTGGACACGTACGATCTGCGCGGAAAGCTGCAGAAGTACAGCGATCGGTGAGTTGTGTGGCGACGATGTGATGATCAGTCCCTTGCGAATCGTGACGCTGAACCACGTGAGCAACGTGACGGGCGTGGTGACTCCGATGTCGGAGATCAATATCTTGGTGCATGAAGAGAATTCATTCATCTGCTGGGACTGCGCCACTGCGTGTTCCCACGAGGCTCCCATGATGAACAACACGTCGATCCACCCGAAGGACTACTGCGACGCGCTGTTCATGTCCCCCCACAAGATGATCGGCGGTGTCGGCTGTCCCGGCCTTCTGATCCTCAAGAAGCGTTTCCTCGTGAACGACGTCCCGAACCAGCCCGGCGGCGGTACTATTTTCTACGTCAACAAGGACATGCATAGGTAGTTTTTTCTACCTCCAATCAGTGTCAGATACTGCCAGGTTCTGTACGACCGCGAAGAAGGAGGTACCCCCAATATCATGGGCGCCATCCGCTGCGGCCTCACTCTCCACATGCACGTCGGAACCGCTTCCCTCCATGATGTATAGAACCAGCTGGGCTGGCAGTGGATTCAGGAGCGCGAGCAACAGTACCTGAACGACACGCTGGCAGTGCTGCGACAACACCCCAACGTCGTGATTCTCGGCGACAGCACGCAGGGCGAGCGCGCCGCCGTGTTCTCCATCCTGATCAAGCACCACGGGTAGGTGTGGGAGCGGGGCCTGAAATCTAGCCGATTTTTGCACTGGAACTTCGTGAGTATGCTGTTGAGCGACCTGTTCGGCATCCAGACGCGTTCGGGGTGCATGTGCGCGGGACCCTATTCGATGAGGTTAGGGGTCATATGTCCGTGAGTGACCCAATAGACTGCTGGGCATCGATTCGACGAAGTCGCGCGACCTGGACCAAATCCTGCTGGACAAGAACGAGATCTTCCGTCCGGGCTACACTCGCATCAGTGCGCGTTCAGTGGTCCATGATGATCATAGGTCTCTCGTACGTGATGACCCCCGAGGAAGTGAAGTACATTCAGGACGCGATCGTGTTCGTGAGCGAGGAGGGCTGGAAGTTCCTGCCGGAGTACATCTTCTACGAGGACACGGGCGAATGGCGACACAAGAGCATCAAGAACAAGAAGCCGTTCCGCCGCTGGCTGAACGACGTGGAGTAGGTGAGTGGTGGTGGTGTGAGGAGCAGTTTCACCGCGGGACATATGGAGTACACGCCGAAGGCGCACGAAGTGGCCACCTCCAACCTTGCTGGCTTGTTCTCGTCGTACATGGAGCAGGCGCGCGCGACGCTGGCGCGCACGGTGGCAACGATTTTGTCGCCGTCGTATGTTGTGTCCGACTACCGAGCGAGTTCAGTGCGCAACGAGGAGTCGGAGCTGATCGCGCAGTATCGCTGGTACATCACGCGCATCGAGGCGTACGACGACTTGAAGCAGAACTACGCCGCCCAGCAGTGCGAGGCGACGCTCCCTGCCATTCTGATTCACCCGAGCGATGAGGAGGCGCAGAAGGGTTATGTGAAGGAGAGTGCGACGGAGAAGGGTCAGAAGCGTCCGTCGGCGTGTCCGCTTGCGGCGAGTGGTTCTGGGAAGCAGATGAAGTGCGAGTCGTGCGAGTCGTGTTCGTGCGGTATCATGCCGGCTCCGAAGGTGTCGATGATTCAGGAGGAGGGTGTTGAGTTCCACTATCACACGGGAGTGGATGGCGTGTTGGAGTACACGGCAATCGTGCCTGGCATGGAGTTCAAGGAGAGAGTGAAGTTTATGAAGAAGCATAAGGATTTGTTCCCGGAGGTGCCGAGTCGGATTATGAAGTCGATGGGTATGTGATGTGATGTGATGTGAGTTGTGATGAGTTGTGATGAGTTGTGTTGTGATGTGAGTTGATGTGTTGTGATGTGATGTGATGAGTTGTGATGTGTTGTGATGTGTTGTGAGTTGAGTTGTGATGAGTTGTGATGTGATGTGAGTTGATGTGATGTGATGTGATATCTTGATGACAACAACCCCTCTAACCCTCCCCAGGAGAAGCCATCGGTCAGTACAACATGATCCAGGAGGGCGACAAGGTGATGCTCGGTCTCTCCGGCGGCAAGGACTCCCTCACCATGCTTCACTGCCTCCTCGCGCTCCAGCGCCGTTCCCCCGTCAAGTTCGAACTCGCGTGCGTCACCATCGATCCCCAGACCACCGGCTTCGACCCGAGGTAAGCACGACTGCCTCTCTCAACCCCAGCCCGCTTCGCGACTACTGCAAAACGATCGGCGTGAAGTACTTCTACGAGTCGCGTGCGGTGATCGCGCTGGCGAAGAAGAAGCTGCAGAACGGTTCGATTTGCAGCTGGTGCAGCCGAATGAAACGAGGCATTCTGTACAGCACGCTGCGTCGCGAGGGCTACAACGTCCTTGTCCCTATTCATATGTCCCCTATTACAATTAGGTCCTGGCCCAGCATCTGGACGATCTCGCGGAGTCGTTCCTGATGTCGGTGTTCCACAACGGAATTCTGCGAACGATGAAGGCGTGTTACATGAACAAGGAGAAGGACATCCGAATCATTAGACCCTTCGTGTATGTGCGCGAGAAGCAGCTGCGCGAGTTCGCGAAGACGGTGAAGCTCCCGATTATCGACGAGAATTGTCCCGCATGCTTCGAAGGGTGGGGGGCGTGTGGGGTGAGTGATGATTAGACCGAAGGAGCGCTATCGCATGAAGACGCTGCTGGCTGCGGAGGAGAACCTGTTCCCGAGCGTGTTCAACTGCATTCTGTCTGCGATCGTTCCGCTGATGCGACACAACAGCGCGATTGGCTGTGCGATTGAGTGGGAGGAGGCGAGTGAGAGTGAGCGTGTAGGAGAAAGACGCCGAGGGAGATGAGAAGCGAGTTTGCTCAGGCGTCGAAGAAGGAGAGCGAGGAGAAGAAGATGGATGTGGAGGAGGACGACGAAGACGACGACGAGGGCTACGGAACGTTCCAATAAGTGCTGTTTAGTGCGTGTTTGTTCCACAGCGTGAGGGAATCGATTTGTGGACGAAATGAGAATGGTGGGCTAGCCTTGCTTTGAAGTGGAATAGCAGCATATCTTATCACCCTCTTGTGGAATATGGATCCAGAATCACTAGTAAAGAGTCCCTTTCCTCAAATCACGAACAGAAGGGTAATTCGACGTTTAACCATGAACAGTGAAGCGCAGATCCCTATCTGATCACGGACAGACCCGCAGCTCCTTCGGAACACAATGACTGTCAAGTCGCTCTTTCTCACGCTAACGGATTCTATCGGTAACGTAAATCTCAAAAGCGAAAGAATTGGCAATAAATACCATCATCATGTTTCAAACACTGAAAAACGCCCAAGTCCGATTATTCCAGTAAAAGCCGTTAGAACCACTCCTTTGCATTTTCGTGTATCGAGTCTGTGTTCTCTACGTCCTTTACTTGAGATGAAATCGCTGCTGACTCTGTTTGTTGTTTTCGTCGCCTTCAACTGTACTCTACATTTCTCCCGCTCAGCGAATGATTTCCTCTCCTTTGGGTTTCGGGAATACTTCGATGGAGCAGACGTTGGAAATTCTGCTCCTGTGAGCATTTCTTCACAAGACCGCAAGGAGAGCGCTTTGCATGGTACTGTAAGGAGGAGCGGCGCATCAGGTGCATTATCGAATAACGGTGGTGCGTCTATGGGTCTCTTTTCTTCATCTTCTGAATCTGAACGGGTTCATGATTATTCCTCTATCCTGGATAAGAAAGAGAGTACATTGGGAGGCCATTTTACGCAACAAGGGAAGAAGAACCCCCATACGGATGGTTCTTCAACGAAGAAGCGATCGACTCCAGAAAAGCACTCTAGACCTGTTATCAATGTGATAAGAATCCCTCTCAGCAGTCTTGGCATCCATGTGAATAGGCCACAGAATGCTCCTAAGAAGAACCGGCTGCAACCACCGAAGAAGAGGGAGAACCACAATGATCTCGTCCCCAAGTCCCGCAAGCGTGCTGCATTCGATCCGCTTCCTTCGGACGGAACGTTGCGGTTCTTGAAGGAAAAGGATCGTCTGAGCATACACAACCGTTATATCGCCGATGTGGACGATATCTTTCAGCGAGTTCTCCAGTGGGACGATGCCAATCTGCTCCCCGGCACCGTGATCTCCTCGAAGCCGATAATGGAGTGGTTCCCCGCGTGGCGCGACCGTCTTCGCGTGGGTTGCACCGACCTTCGCAATTACGCCTTGTGTCAGCGCCACGCCGTCTTTTCGTGGGACTCGCAGTCGAGATTGTTTAAGACGTACCAAATCCAGCCTTGTAGCGAATCGGCTCTGCTCTGATGATTAGTCAACGAGATCAATTCTCCCTCCGACATCGATTTCACCTACTGTATGGTCAGCTCGTAGACAAGAACGACGCTGTTCACGAATAGAGTGGAGCGCCTGGCATACATGCCCTTCTTGGCGGATCGTTGGAAACACAGTTTCTCTCTGGCGGTTATCGCATCAGAGAACGAACTGTCGACACTGGACGCTTTCTTGACCCAGTACGCCTCCCTCCCCAACTTCCGCGTCACGGTCTATGTCGTGTACAGGTCGCCGCAGCCGAACTTCGTGGTGTACCACCGTTACGTGGGCGGGAAACAGGTGACGAAACGCCGCATCTTCCCGATCAACACACTGCGTGACCTGGCGATCAGCAACGTGGTGACGAGTCATGTGGTGATTCTGGATATGGATTTGTGGCCGACGAGTGAGGTGATGGCGATCATGATGATGTGCAGAGTCCTTGTACGACAACCTCCAGAAGCTGCCTTATGATGTGCTTCAGAGCAAGCGCGCCGCGCTGATGTTGCCGACCTTTAGTTTTTCAATGAAGAAGTTTTTGAGTTTGATGAGAGTGCCTCACACTCCGGTGATGTTGTTTTGCCGCGGTTATCTGACGAGTAGTATCAACCGACACATTCCTCAGGACAAGAAGAGTCTGTCGCTGTGTGTGAACCAGAACCAGTGTCACCTCTTCCTGAACGCTCGAACGCATGTGCGTGCATGATGGCGATGATGATGATGTAGCGAATTGTCAACCAGAGGGTGTTCCTCCAGTCTAGCACTCCTCTGTACAAGGTGCCCTGCATGAACTATACGGAGATGGAGCCGTACATGATTCTGAGACGAAGCGAGATCATGCCGCTGTACCATCCGTACTTTGTGGACTACGGAAGGAACAAGCTTGAGTACACGTTGAGACTGCGATTCGAGAGCTATTCCTTCTACGTCGTAATGACCGATTTCGGGTTTGACTATCCTCATCCCAAGTAGGTGCGTGGAATCGCAGTCACTGCGTAGATCGTCGGTCTCTTCCTCGTTTTTGAATCAACGGAAGCAGGGAATCCCTCTTCCAACAGTGGATTTGTTCAAGGTGATTAACCGGTACATGCATTGGTCTCCGAATAAAGGAGCGATCTTCCCTGTGTGTCGTAAGTAGTTATGTCTCTTTACTTCCTCTTGTTTGTGCCCCCACACCCCCACTCTTTTGATACACGGGGAGAAACAACGCGTTCTTCACTCTTTGTCCAAACCGCGTTAACAGGATGGCCCCAAAGGAAAAGAAGACTGCATGGGTGGGAATTGGGGTTTCGAGTGACGGTTAGGAGAAGATCAAGATTGCAGCAAACAAGGCGATGAATTCTGCATTCGTGAAGAAGTGCACGAACTCTGTTAACTCTTTTGTTGGTTATACGTGGAGTGTAATTCCTTTCTCTTCTTTTCGTGACCCCTTAGTTTGGCAAGTTCGCGGGCATCGTCGCGTGGTTAATGATGTCCGTGCTGTGTGTTACCGTCGTCCCTTTATTCCTGGAAGTGAGTGTGGATGGTCCTGTTCATTCTAGATCGACCGTGAGCAGGCGGCTTTGGAAGTGGAGAAGCGTCAGATTGACAGGCTGAGACAGAGAGGTTACACGAGTCAGCAGATTAGTATGCTCCAGGCGCAGAGCAGCATCCCAATTCAATAACGGTGGTTTAGTACTATTTCTTATCCCCTGTTTCCTCCATCATTCCCCAATTCCCATGGTTTGCCGAATGCTCGCTCCATCCGGTTCTGTAATCGCAACAAACGCAAATAAAGATCACCCTTATAGCCACGCTTTCTCAATCCCTCCTTGGCTTCCTGAACGTCCTATCCGTCATATCCACACGTCCGTAACCCACCTTGAGAAGGCTTTCGGCTTCTTCCGGGAAGTTCTTCAGGTTGATCACGTTTCGCATGATAACAAAGAGGGCGTACAGTCCAAACGCCACGATGCCGATAACAGGACTCTATCATGTTACGCACGGACGACGATTACCCATCGCACAAGCGTGATTACTTTTGTGTCCAAAACCTTGCCGACAGGTCCGAAAAGAAAAGAAAGGTACAGGATGGTGTACTACGTATAAGGATAGAGAAGGACAGACGAACGAAACCAAATACCAAGAAGAACATCTTGTAGCGGGGAATCTTGAAATCGAGAGTCTCTTTCGCACGATCCATTGTGTGATGAAAGCAGATTGGGTCATTCTCATCTTGAGGCAAAAATAGGTCTGATTTTGGTGGTTCTTCAAGAATGGGGGATCGAATCATTTCATATGCAAGGAATAGAATGGAAGAGCCTCTCAACAAAAAGAATCGACACAAGAAACGGACTATACACATATTACATAAAGTAATCCTTCGGCGGGTTCTTCGGCAAGTAGCCACGAACCGTTGCGGGAGCGGCATCAAATACCTAGCTCTCAGAACCAGAAAACGGAACTACCTTGAATTCGTTCTCCATGTGCTCGTCCACTTCCATGATGGACGCCACGTTGCCGCAACGATAGCAGTAATTGGGGGCAGACCACACTGCCACGAGCTTATTGTCAAACATGTACTTGTATCCCTCCATCACGAGTTGATGCGAGCGACAAATGAGATCCAGGTTGTTCGTCTGGTTGAATTCGCTCACGCAGTCGCCGCCGAATACAAATCCACATCCGCGAGGGTTGGAGCCCCATCCGGTGAGCTCTTCTTCGGGATCGGACCACAACATGTCGCACATGCCTCCCTCGTGAGGAAGTTCAATGACGCGATCGATGGAGCGGATTTCGTCGAGGGAGTGAATCGAGGGAGACAGCCCGCCGTGGACGCAGAAGTAGCGGCCCTCCACGAGAGCGGCCAGGCTCATGCAGTCGAACACCTCCGTGCACATGCGCCACACGTTGATCGACCCGTATTTGCGCAGACACTCGTCGTAGAATCCGTACACCTGACTAATCTGTCTTGATTCGTGGTTCCCGCGAAGCAGTGTGATGCGCTCGGGGTAGCGCACCTTCAAGCACAGCAAGAGAAGGAACGTTTCGACGCTGTAGTACCCACGATCAACGTAATCGCCCATGAACAGATAGTTGGTGCGGGGACAGTTCCCTCCCACGAAAAACAGCTCTCTCAAGTCATAGAATTGGCCGTGAATATCACCACAAATCTACTCTTTACCAAAGGGACCACCGCGAACTGTAATGGGCGTGTGGACTTCGTGTACATTGTCCTCCTTCAGGAGCAGCTCCTTGGCCTTGTCACATAAGTCCTTCACCTCCAGCTCCGTAATCAGCTCGCAGCCGCGAAGCTACACGCGTAACCGAAGTAACAGACTTAGCGTACTTTCTCAATGTGTTTATCAAGTTCATCCATGTAAGACATCCTCCTCTGTTCCTACACGCTGATAGGGCATCGAAATCCTTACGTTGCTGTTCAAAGGGATAGAATGAGAATGAAAGAAGGAACCGATCAAGAATAGTGTGAATGATCGTGAGTGGAAACCAAACACGGGAAGTGTCATTCAAAAGCATATTGGCAGCAGCATTCACGTCATTCAACGACTTCTTCAGAGCGGCCTCCGCCTTCTCTCTCTCAAATCCCATGGCCTAGTCATAAGATTGAAACGAAAGCACGACAAGCAACTCCTGCACCTTCTCCTCATCAGCAACGACGGCGTTCTCGTAATCACCCCGCCGATTCGCTTGCACACGCTCTCGCCTCACAGGACGCGTCTGCCGAGGGTCCTCGAAGAAGCTCTGCCCATGACACTTCACCCAAAGACATTACTGTCAGATAGGAAACAACGAAGGAGGGACACCGGATGAGGGGCCTGGGATGCGTTGAGGAAGGAGTGACGATGGTCCCGATTCCGAACGAGATGATGATCTCCAACAGTGCGTACCACCCCGATCGGATCGTGCACAGCAGCACGAGAAACAGAACGACAATCTTGTTTGAAATGGACACGGATCGCGTGAGACGGTACGAATCGCTCTGCGTGGCGGGAATTGTTTCTACGTCTTACCGTGAGGATCAACCGTGAACTCCAAAAGAACGAAAATAACCCGCCGATCAAGAAGAACCATCCACTCTCGGAGCGATGAAGACGGTAAAGACCGTACTTCACCGGAACGAGGACGGTGAAGAGGGTTAAAATGGTTGACAAGTAGTTTGTGCTGCCAACCAGAAGCTCCGTGATTCTCATAAGATACAGTGCATAATCGCTAACGCCCACGGCGATAACACTAACCATAACGCTCAAGCAGATTGAACTACTTGTCGAATGTAACTACGTGTTTGACGAAGGATTGGTATGGAAAAGCGATTACGGCTACGTGTTATTGCTACTATCTGTATTTGTACACGAACGGAATAGGAAATAGGTCAAGATGGAGCAGTAGTACAACAATGTGGTGATCTTCGCTTTTCCTATGGATAATCTATTCCTCCTCGTCGTACCAAATCCAGGGTCGACTGTCATTGGAAAAGGGGTAGTGGATTCTGATTCTCCCACCACCCTTTCCTTCGCGTGGTACTGTGATCCAGAGTGCAAATCCGCATTCGTTTCAAGCAGGGCTGTTGCCCGCTCTGATCGCGCTCTTCCCCTCGTTTCGCCATGTCTTTGCGACTGCGCACGACTCCGCTGCAGCAGAGATGGAGGGGAGGGTCATTTGGTGTCATTCTTGCTGGATGAAACTCCCTGTCACTTCATCTGGGGTCAGTGGAGTGGAGTGATTACTCGGATTGCCATTCTTTTTTTAATTTGCTGCATTCTTCTACCATGTTTATGATTCCCAAGTTCGCTAAGGTCGTGTCCTCCGCTAGCAAGCGCTTCGGCACGATTCCCACCTTCGCCAAGACGGCGCGCTGCTTCTCTCAGATCACGGTATCTCTTGGGCGGAGTGGTGATGGTTAGTACGGTCCTTCTCAGGCTTTCGTGAGACAGCCCGCTCCCTTGTTCAAGGCCCCCGCTGTCATCGACAACGACATCACCACCGTGAATCTCGAGGATTACAGAGGTAGGGATACGGATGGCGGTTGACGCGAAGGCAAGTACGTCGTGCTGTTCTTCTACCCCAAGGACTTCACCTTCGTGTGTCCTACCGAAATCATCGCCTTCAGCGACAGAGCGCAGGAGTTCGAGAAGCTGAACACGAAGCTGCTCGCCTGCTCGTGCGACACGGTCGAGTCTCACCTCGCCTGGATCAAGACGCCCCGCAAGAAGGGCGGTCTCGGCAACATGCAGATCCCCATCATCGGCGACAACACCAAGGAGATTGCCTCCAAGTACGGCGTTCTCGTCAACGTAGCATCTCATGGAAGGCATCATCCGTAGGATTTGGGCGTGGCGCTTCGTGGTCTGTTCATCATCAATCCCCAGGGCGTCATCGAGCAAATCACCATGAACAACCTCCCCGTGGGCCGCAGCGTGGACGAGGTGCTGCGTCTGGTGCAGGCCTTCCAGTTCGTCGCCGAGCACGGCGAGGTGTGTCCCGCCAACTGGAAGCCCGGCGAGAAGACGATCAACACGAAGGACAGCGAGGAGTACTTCGGCAGCGGCGCCACGGAGTCCGCGGCGGACGAGAAGCTGATGGGCAAGGATGTCATCGAGATCCAGGACGAGAAGCAGTTCAAGGAGTTGGTCGCCACCAAGAAGAATCTGGTTGTGGACTTTTACGCGCCGTGGTGCGGCAAGTGCAAGATGATCTCCCCCTTCTACAACAAGCTGGCCGGCGAGCGCAAGGACGTGACGTTCGCGTCCGTGGACACGACGGCGGACAAGCTGGAGAAGTTCTCGGCTGATTACGGTGTGGAGCACATTCCTTCCTTCCACTTCTTCAAGGACGGAAAGGAGGCCGGTCCCGTGATTACTGGGTAGGGATGGCGAGCGTGGTTCACGGACTAGGTACAAGAAGCAGATGATTGCCAAGCAGGTTGACGCGCTCTTCAAGTAAACCGTTTCATATACCAAATCCCTTTATGTGTTCTCTTTGTTGGAAACGCTGTCTCACTAATCGCAACTTGTGGAATCACTATTGCACGTCGATGGAGGAAACGTGTGTCTATCACGAAGAACGGAGGGAATTTGTAATTACTCTTCAGACTTCGTTAGTAGTGATTAAGGTACCCTTTTCTGCTCTGCCGGTTATGTCTAGAACGAGTCGAGAGTGATAGACCTCTCCGGTCGGTTTGCGTGCTCTGCGTGACGCGTGTAGGCCATTTGCTCCTGGACAGAGACTTCCAGCTCATCTTCCAAGTATTCCGCTACAGCTCCATCCGATCGGCACTCGAAGTCCTTATTCTATCGAGTTTGTGAGGGGTGGGGTCGCTTATGTACAGACAACCGGATGACTTGCATCGGCATTCAGTACCTTGCAGAATACCTCAAGAAGGGCTTTCCCGTGCTGAACAGAATCGAACTCAGCGGTTCGCTCCTCATTGTGTTTCTGACCCCTAGGCAATCACCTGGGAGACAACGGGGTGAAGACCTTCTACTACTCGCTGCGCTCGTCGCTATTGGACGTGTGTCCTGTGATCCAAACCATCAATCTGGGGAGCAACGGAATCACGAACTCTAGTGTCAACATCATGCAGAAGTGGATTTTGCGGACGAACGGTTCACTGAGCTTCACATTCGATCGTAGCTGGTTCCCTTGCTCTCATGACCAGACAACCCGATTGACGGAATGGGCGTCGCGCTCATGATGCGGTCAAAGTACTGGGAGTCCTTCCAGATCGATCGTACTGCCGTAATTCCGAGGTGAGCCCTAGACAACGACATTTCCCAGTCCTACCCCGTCCTGCTGAGCAACGTGCCCAAGACGCTGCTGTTTCTGAAGAGTCTGACGATCCAGAACAATGATCTGCGAGCCGCGTCCTCTTCCTTTATCGGCGGCTTCCTGAAGCAGCTCCCACTTCCCTCGCTTCAGTATCTGAGCATTTGTTTGTCTCTTTCGTTTCTGTGAGTTTCAGCGGAATCACTGGGCATCGAGGGAATGAACAGTCTGATCGCTTGCGGCTACGACCAGCGGCTGCGGTCGCTCAAGACGCTGTTTCTCGTGAGTGCGTTTCAGTTTCGGGATTGATCGTAGATTGCGATCTGTCGAGCGTCAGTGTGTGTAATCTATACAAAGAACTGTACAAGGGCTGCTTTCCTATGCTTTCAACATTGCATATTCAACGTCCCTTTTCCCTTCCTCTTCAACGTTAGAAACCACTTGCTTCACTTTTGCAATGAAGTTCGACAACTTCAAACAGCAGAAACACGGCACCTCCATTTCGATCGAACGTCCCCAATTCATATGTCCCCTAACCCCCAGTTATCGACAACACGGACTATTCCCTCTTCTTCTCCGAACTCTTTATCGATCCCCACATCCGTTTCATTCGACTCCTCGGAAACCCCTCCACCTCCTTCTCCAATATGGTGAACCAGCGGTGGAGCACCAACTATCGGAACCTGTACGAAACCGTGGAGTTGGGATGTTCGTGTTGGCGGGAAAAGTGAGTGGTAGACGTTTCGCTCTCGCACCGCATGTTCATAATGTTCTTGTCCTCCTTCTCCGACGTGCTGAAGAAACTCATCTTCAATTGTGTTTCCAGAAATCGGGGGTGATTTGTAGACATCACCGTGACCGAAATCGGGAATTATTCCCCCACAGCGACGATTGACGAGAATCTGTACCAGTCGGTGGCGATGGGAGTTTCGTCGATGGACAGCGAAACGTCCCCAGGCCACGAGAGCTGTCACGAGCCGTCGTCGTACACGCTGTTGCGCGGGAGTTTGAGAATCCAAAAGAACCCATCCGCCGCTTCGGTGACGAAACGCCTGTCGTCGAACAGTGTGGATAACGACTTTGGGAGGAAGGCGCTGACGCGAGTGAAGACTCCATCTCGGTGTCTGGACTTGTTTTCTTTTAGAAGTGGAAGAGGAGGAGGGATGTGATGATGTAGATTCGAATATGGGAGATGAAGTGTTTTCTTTAGTGTTTCATCTGCTGCACGATTGGGACATAAGGGAAATCGATTTACGCGGTGTGTGCGTGGGAGGGAAGTGATTCGTAGATAATGCGATTACGGATGTCGGTGTGTACTCGCTGCGAGACTACGTGACTGAGAATAACGTGACCTCCATCAGGAGAGTGCGAATTGACGAGAATGGGCTGAGCAAGAATGCGATCCTCGTCTTGCGTTGTCTCCAAGAATCCGAGAACGCGCTTCCTCCACATGATGAAAGTGCCCTCGTGGAAGAGCAAAAGTCAGGCAGAGACAAAAACACCTGTTGTTGTTGTACTATGTAGAATCATTCTTTGCTCTGGATTCAGCGTGTTTGTCTAACAACCACAGCAAGTTATAGCATCTTTTCACGAACCATGAGGATGAACAGCAGCAGCATCGAAACGGGGTCGTTGAGGAGCACCAGCATTGACAAGAACGACGTGTACTCCACTTTCCGTCTACTGTGGATCGACAGCTTGTAGTACAGGTACATCAGCGCCACATCAGCTCCCATGAAGCAGTAGGACACAATCTTATACGGAATCTGTTTGGTCACAGATGGACTCGCGAAGAGGAACATGTAGATGGTAAACAGAACGACCATGGCGTAATAGAATGCGGCTCCGAAGACGTAACTGTCCATATATGGAACGCGCTGCTTTGTCTGATGGTTGAAATAACCCAGAAGAGAGAAGGAACACAAATCACCCTACGATCACAAAGAAGCGAAAGCAGCAAACGTGAGCATCCTTGAAGAACGCGGGAAGGAATAAGTGAAGCGCGATGCTGCTCAGCACGCCGTAAACCACCAAATTGTCCGAAGTGAACAGGAAGAGGCGTACCAACAACGCTCTCAGCCACGATGGGAGAAAATCGAGTGCCTTGTTGAGTGCAGCGTACTTCAGTGCTCTGTCAGTCACGAAGAACCAATTCGCCGATGACGGAATTGTCGTCGCATTTCGCCGTTGCAAAATGGAACTCCCGATTTGTCTGCAGCAACAGTAGAACAGAATGATGATACAGATGATGATCGGATTCAGAACCAGCATCAAGTGCGACCAATCCGTGCTCATGATCAGTTTCGTTTTCAGCGACGTCGTGTATTCCAATCCGTAGCTTGTCATCATGCTCGGGGTGCGCTCCTGCAAATTCCGTCCTTCCAACACGGAATGCGATAATGCCTCCAAATTCAGATTTACATCTCTGCGACTTGGTTGAGAAAGAGAATGCATGGTGAAGACACGCTCAATCACGGTTCTTCGATTGTGATCTGGATTCACGACGGTGCACTTCATCACATGTCGACCTTCTCGAAGCATCGGCTTCAAAATCAAATCCACCTTGCTCTCATTCTGCTCAATCGTCAATTCCGGTGACGACGAGTAATCCTCCTCGTCAATCTGTCTATTCCTGAGCGAACGACACAATGCAAACAGTTCAATCCTGGGGTTCTCCACATTGACGATTGACAGAAAAACGAGCGAATTCTCCCCAATCGAAGCATTCTCGTAGCGGTAGTCCTATTCCTCACGGCAGCGAGCAGTCCAAACGCAGGGAGAATGAATGACAATCAGCGGACTTTCGTCTGCGAAGATGTTGTAGGTCACGAAGGACAATTGTCCTCGGAAGTACGAATAGACGCGGAACTGGCGCGCTGCCTTGAAATCGAATTGCTCCGATTCGATGGTGTCGAAGCGACGTGTCTATGACTCAAACACGACAACACTCGAACACGATCATGCCTCCGAGAGCAGAGTGCATGTGACCGCACAGGTAGTAGAGCGGTTTGTAGATGCGAATCAGGTCGAGGAGAGTGTGCTTCTGTGAAGAGCGCGCTCGATTATCCATGGTGAACAGCGGGTAGTGCGTAAAGAGAATCGTTGGCGTTCTACAGATAAGAGAAGTGCGTCAAGCCAACGAATCGCTCGAGAGAAGAGTCTCCAGACGGTCAAGCATAGAGGGGGTAAGAAAGCCGTTGAAGTGGCGGAACAACGGGTCGTTCGCGTCGATTCCGATAAACCGCAGGTCTCCCGAATCGGTGTGAAACGTCTTCGCGTACACTCCCTCCATTCCAGCCGCTCCATAGACCGTGTACGATTTGTATGGATGCTCTCCGGGGTAATGAACGAATGAGTCGTGATTTCCGCGAATGTCCAGCCACCTGTCGATCGAAAACCAGCCGTTGTCCTTAAGCACGGAAGCGTATCTACAATGATTACCCATTGAGAAAGAAACTACAGTTCCCATTCGTCCAGAAGAAGTCGCTCTACTCGATGAAAACGATAGATAGGACTCTACTCTGCTTGTCGGTATTGGTGGAGCATGTAATATCTCCCGTGTTCACCACCATTTCAGGAGAAAGGACGGGAAGAATGTCGTGGACGAAATGGCGGAAGTCGTTGTAGCTCCCCTCGTAATTGCTTCGGCTCACATGTATATCCGATATGTGCACGAACACAAACGGCTTTTCCATCGAACAAACAAAAGAGTGCTAAAGCTCGACACTCAGGCCACTCAGCTGCTGCGTCTCCTCTAAAACGAGCGACTCGTGGACGTCGTACACCTACAGTTCAGTCCCATCACGATGGCCCACTCGAATGAGAATGGAAGAGGGCAACTCTTCACAAGCATACCAGTAGAATCCGTTACTGAGCGCTAGCTCTTCCTCTTCTCCATTCACCACCACGCGAACAGTCACTCCACTGTCCACGCGATTCAACGCATCGACGACGGATATTTGCAGCTGCTGTTCCTGCTCCTTCACGGACACGGAGTAGTAGCACTGCTGGCAGTAATGACTCGCACCGTTCAGCGCAATCCAGCAATGGTACAAGTGCTTCATGGAGTCGCTTTCATGTTGCTTATCGAGCACAGAATGGATCATAGAGAGCAGCTGTTCTCGTGGTAGGGACGGAGAAATGCCATACGGAGGAAATGACGCCAAGAGTCCCATCAATTCGCACACTGCATAGAACGCATCGTCATTCTCGGGTGCAGGGGAAGAATAGGATAAGAGAAGCTGCTGAGTGATCGAGCGATACTCCTCCACTCTCGACCGAACGGACCTCGAGAGAGAAGGAAAGAGGTGGTGAATTGTCAGAATGATGTTTGACTTCTCAACCAACGAAGACGGATCGGAGGGGAGAGCGGTCAATCGCTGGTACAGCTTCTGCGCAATCTACGGGATGCAGGATGCACAGCAGCATACTCGGTTTCTGTTCACTTCCGGATCACCGAATTGGAGGAGGTAACGCAATGACTCCGCTGACTTTGAAAAATGAATGAGCTCCGCACTACACATTACCCAAAGGAGGAGAATCGACATGTCTTCGGGGATGGTGAATGGGCAGTTCAGTGCCCTCCGTATCGCGTATCCCATGAACTGCGCTTTGATGGTTTCTTCAGAATACCGAAGACGAGAGCAATCCTAGGAATGAAGCACGTTCGCAGCAACTACAATGAACGGAATGGCTACGTCTAATTGCTGTGCAAGCAGGACCGAATAGAAGACGTCCCTTTCGTCCGATTCCACCAGAGACGCCGGTTGAAGCGCAAGCCCCACCCGCTGGTCGGCATCCTTCAGTACATCATATCCACTGCACGTCCAGCACAAAAGAAGGATGACAAGCACGAAGAGTCTCATGTGTCGTCGGTGCAGCCAATGGAAAGAGCACAGAGTACAGAAAGGGATGGGAGGGAAAGGGAGCCGGGGGAAGAAGGAGTTATGCGTGCCCGAGAATCATAAAAGAACACAAGCAACTCTTCCCAGACTTGCCATTTCTGTTCAGAGCGCTTATCCTTTTCCAGTACAACGAAGCAAGTGAAATGAATCCAGAATCGGACAGAAAACCTCCCATGCCGTAAGAACTGCTCTGTTCTTGACGATCGTAGTTCCAACGTCGATAACTCAAAAGAGGTGAGAAATCCCAACGCCTATCCGGCAAGGCCTCCTATGATTCCCGTCTCTAATCAGCGCTCAAGATTTGAAGAGAACCAGTTGCACGTCTATTTTGAGGAACGTATCCTGAGCGTGTTAGTGCATAACCCGTAGGAATGCGTGACGTGGAACGATGGATGGCGAAAGGTACTTCTTTGAGACCACTCTTCATGTAGACAAACGCATCATTCGGTGCTCTGCTTCAAACGGGGAGAAGATACCCAAGAGTCCTGTGGCATTCACTGTCCTCATGCAGGAAGGGGAGAAGCGGTTTTCAGACTCACAGACGTCTTAGTATGCTCCGCGTGATTTCAGATCGGCCTCCATTGAAAGGCTTGTGTATTATGACTCGTTTGCTGTTTTTTCACACCACTCGTCGTGCGGGAAGTGTTTATGTCTCCACGGTCGGGTCCATCACCCTCCCCACTAATCACTTCACCTGTGGTATCCAGAAGGCTGTTTCCTTCAATGAACGTCAAGACATTGAATTTGCGGTATGCTCGCCATCCGATTCCTGCTTATCGCTAGAACAGCAATCGGGGTGTTTTTTGTCGGCTTTGTGTTGTCCATGTGTATGTGTATTATGACCGCAGTACGGTGCTCTTGTAAGTGGTTCCGTTTGTAGCTCCGTCTTCAGTTCATGGTTCCAGAGGAATCCAGTATAGTTCTCACAGTCAGCAAGAACAGTCAAAGCTCAGAGCCATCGTCGAGTATGAGGAATCCCTTCCCTTGTGATTCTAGATAACGGTGTCCTCTCTCAAGAGTCCAGTTCGTGGGACTACCCCTGGCCCTTGCAGAATGACTACACCCTGAGTCCTGACGATATCTTTGATGTTACTCTCGTTACCTACTTCGAGTGATGCTTCTTGATGTTGTGTAATGCGTAGTGTGAAGGACGTGAAGTATCTCAAGCCCTACTTCTCGAGATGGCAAGGGTTCTGTCAGTAATCTCCGTTTATGAATAGGCCTTTGTGCATCGCTGTCTATTATCACGCGGACGAGAAGGACGCGTTGTCTCAGTTCGTTCATGTGTGTAAGCGGAATCAGAGAACCCAGTGCATTCCGTTCCTCCTGGAGTCCTCCGTGGTTCCCATCAACAAGCTGAAGAACATCGCCATTCGTGCGGTCGTGACCACCCATTTCATCTTCGCCGAGAACAATCTGGCTCCCACGAGTGTTATTTCATTCCATTCTTCATCACTAGCAAATTTGTATTCGGACATTCTCCACACCCCTGGGTACTTGTGGAGAGATCCCTATTTCGCGGGTGTTGTTCCCGTGTACGAGTGGTCCGACGACCGCTACGACGAAGCAAAGTCGAGTTATCAGTAACTGAGCCGATTAGCGTTCATTGTTAGACAATACGATGCGCATCCCAATGGGCCTCAGTCCTTGAAGCAGTGTCTTCAGAAGTACCGTTGCAGACCTCTTCAGACAACGACGATCCCTCTGGTCACGAAGGAGAGGGAGAGTGATGATTAGCGATTCCGTTGGTTCTCCTTCATCAACTATCGGGCGATGCACTGTCTGGAGAACCGAACCGAGTCGTGCGTGCTGCTGGAATCGAGTTCACAACTAGGTACTTTGTCCTGAAGAAATCGTCATTCCTGCCCCAGTACGATGAGAGCATCACAGAGCGCGGATACGACAACGTGCTCTATACGGAGTACATCCGATACTCCAGTAGGTGTTTTGGTTTGAGATGATCTCGCAGATATGAAGATTGCTCAGCTGTGCGCCAACTTCTTCTTCCGCGTTGGCGGCGTCGGGTGGGGTCGATGCGAGTGCGTGATCTGTAGAGTCAGCAGCGACACGGTTGTGGAGAACATGGAGAACAGCGAGTTGAGGAATCAGTTTGAGGACTTGCGCAGCAAGTTCATTGAGCGACTGCCCAACGACCATCCCGTGATTACGTGTGGAGAAGTGGAAGGAGCGATGTACTCGTGGTTGAGCATGAAGCCGTACTCCTGGACGAAGAAGGTCGTTAAGAACGATGTGGTGTATCCTAAGGTGGCGGTGGAAGCGAGTAGTACGCCTGAATTGCTGTTGTGATAATTGTGTTTGTTATATACTGGAGGGTCCGAGAGCGATAAGTCGGTTCGCTGGCTATTAGGGGCGTTTTGCTCCAACTGGATCCAAAAATGCATATGACTGTTTCCATCACTTTTTGTAAGACAGAATGATTGATTCTCTATTTATCCTTGGAGAAGACAAACAGATCGTAATCGAGAAGCACTGGAAGA
>ERZ1106948.101-NODE-101-length-42008-cov-8.198436_pt1 | contig 42008 bp, 50 predicted proteins | sample MGYA00403673_ERZ1106948 | MGnify/ENA primary metagenome ERZ1106948 (study PRJEB35170, sample SAMEA104062409) | human gut metagenome | biome: human gut; feature: human-associated habitat; material: faeces | place: Denmark | collected 2012-05-07 ...
TGGGTTTGGGAGCATAAGCCGCACAGATGCGAGGAATGTTTAAAGCCGTTACGGAATTATTCCGCCGTTTATTGTTCGCATATATTGACCCGTGGAGCGTTTCCCGAAATGGCGCATGATGCAAGAAATATAAATATACTATGTTTTGAACATCATTCATGTTGGGAGAATGGGGATAAAACGAAAATGCGTATATATCCGGGCAACGTCCGGATTATTGAATTGCTTAAAAACGAATACAGAAGTTTGAAAATATGAGGACGAAAAAAAGAACACCCGATTACGGGGCAATTTCCCGCCGTTCAATCCAAAATGATTTTAAAAGGGTACAAAGGTACCCGGAAAGGGAGAAACGCCCGCAAATCGAAAATCCGCCCGAAATAAATGCAGAAAGACGGGTTTTGTTTGTTAGTGAAAATTCAGCATATTACCGATACCGTTCTTTTTTCGTCGGTAAATTGGTAAGACTAATAAAACAATCAAACGTCGGCGGTTGGATAGTTGGATTTGTTTACGACGACGACCGGAAAGCGATAAATCATGCCGCCGGATGGTCGGATATGAAAAAAGAATATTTGTTGGATGGTGTAAAATTTAAGTAGATGAAAATCAAAAAACAAACCGGATATAAAATTGTATATTATACGTTCGTGGCGTTAACGGTTGCGTCATACATTTGGACGTTATGGAGTATTGGAAGTTGGATTTTTAAAGCTATATTTCTATGAGTGTAAACAAAGTTATTTTAATGGGTAACGTCGGAAAAGACCCGGAGTATAAAGATTTCGACAACGGCGGTTCGGTTGCGCAATTCACGTTGGCGACAACTGACAGAGCATTTAAAACGGCAAATGGTACAGAAGTACCGGAGCGCACCGAATGGCACAATATTGTTTTGCAAAATGGATTGGCAAAGGTTGCAAAAGAGTATGTAAAAAAGGGCGATAAACTTTATATTGAGGGGAAAATAAGAACCCGCAGTTATGAGGACAACAACGGCGTCAAAAGATACATTACAGAAGTTTACGGGTTTAATATGGAGATGTTGTCGCCAAAGAAAGACGGACAAACAACGCAGCAGGGAGGCGCACCAACACCGCCGCCGCCAATTCCCGACCAAGACAAAGATGATTTGCCATTTTGAGAATGAGGAACGAAATTAAAATTCAAATCCCGGAGGGTTCCCGGCTGATTGGGACACGGACAAAGGGGCAACGGTTATTGTTTCTTTTGAATACAATAAGGAGGACGCAGCCGTTCCGGAGCCGGAACCGATACGACCAATTGGTTTTGCCCATTACAAGGAACCCGCCGGGAAAGATAAAAAATAAAGTTATGCAGTTTAATAGCAAAGAATATGACCCCGAAAAACACGACCGTTGGCGTGCGTTGACCGTCAAACAGCCATACGCAAATGATTTGGTAACGGCGGCATACAAAGACGAAAACGGCGTTGTTTACGGGCGAAAATCAATTGAAGTTAGAAGCAAAAAAACGTCATACCGTGGCGACGTTCTTATTTGTTCGTCGGCAAAACCGGTTTATCCCGGAATGGAAAGCGGCGTTACTTTGGGATTGGTTGAGTTGTACGACGTGAAGCCGATAAAAGAGTTTACGCCGGAGGATTGGGAAAACACCCGGATTCCAAAGGAAAAGAGGGCAAAAATAACAAAGGGTTTCGGATGGATGATGCGCAACCCAAGACGTGTTGTTGAAATGCCAATTAAGGGGCAATTGGGTATCTATAATCTCGTATATACCAAGGGCGAAATAATACAATACCCCCGGAAAATGGTAATTGACAAAAAGAGTTGGGAACAGATAAAAAAACAGATAGAGAAATGAAAACAATCGGATTCCATATTGGACGTATCGGGTTTTATTTGTATCTGCAAAGTTTGTGGAAGTATAAGCAATTTTATTTGACGCCCGGAGTTATGGTTGAGGGCGTAAAAGGACATGACGTTTATTTAGATATTGAAATTAAATTGCTTTGTTTTTCCGTTGGTTTCCGGCTGATATGGATAAAAACCAAAAGAAATTATTAACTTTGTAATGTAAAATACTAAAAACGTGAGCGATGAAAGAGATAACAAAAATATTGCCATTAAATGAGGCGGCAAAGTTTCAAAAATCCGCAGGCAAATATGATTGCACAATTACGGAATTGGCGGTAATGGGAGCAGGGAAAGCAAGAATTTCAATTTCCGGAACAGAGGAAAATTTGGATTTGTTGGTTAGTTCGATAGAAAATGAGAATAAAGAAACCACATCCGTTTGAACCCGGGCGTGAATATAACCCCGGCGAACGTGCAGTTTACCGGGGTATGGTAATAATTGCGGAAAGATGGGTTAAACCGTCTGATAAACTGATTGAAAAGGTTGGCAAATTTGTATGTTTGAGTAGATGCGCATGTTGCGTTATCCATAAAGACGATTGCCCGGCGGTTGGGCTTAAATGCCACAGAACAAGCCGTAGCGATAACAAAGTAATATATTTCAGAAAATTATATAACATAACAGAAAAAAGCGATGGAAAAGAAAAGATTTATTCCGTTTGATGCGGAAACGTTTTTGATGATTGAAGATGTAACGGGAACAGAACCGGAAGTTACAGAGAAAGAAAATTACTTTGAACTTAAAATGTACGCCCCGGACAAAGAGGAAAGAATAATTGAAGCCGCAATATATGCAGTTCAAGGCAGATACGGAAAAAGAATAAAAGACGTAAGGACGATTAAAGAACAAAACCTTTTGCGTGGTGCAATATTCTTTGTTGAATACGAAAAAGGGGCGGGAAATTTGCCAAATGAGTTGCGCACAAATTTAGGTATGCCGGACGAAACCGCCGGGGATATTTATTGCCGCCGATTGTTAGAAGTTCGTGCATTACCCGTAAAGCGTGATAATTGGGAAAAATTGCAGATTTTTACCGGAGGCGGAATAATGCAGATTCCGAGAACGCCCGGAGGTTTGGCGGTTTATTCATTCCCGACCGAAAACGGCGTAATGTTGGACGTACCGGAGGGAAATTTTATTGTATTGACACCGGACGGAAAATTTGGCAAAATGGATATGCAAACGTTTATGGCTAATTTTGAAGAAAAAGACGCCAATACCGCCGGATTGACCTTTGACGAAAAGAGATTGTTTGAAAAGATGAATAAACTTTTCGGCAGGAACATAGAAAAGAGATTGGGAAAATTAGCCGAGGAATACAACGAATTGTTTGAAGCGTTTGAAAGATATTTAAGCAGGGAAAAAACGCAAAGAGAAATAAACGAAATTAATCCCGGAACGCATGATATTATCGACGAATTGGCGGACGTAAACGTTGTTTTATTCCATATTGCGGCATTATTAGGGTATAGCCAAAAGGAATTGCAGGAAATGGCATATACTAAAATTGCAGGACGTGAGAAAAACCCGGAATTTATGCGCAAACACCCACACAACAAACCGGAAAGCCCGGTTTGCGGTAATATGCAGCAGGAAACCGCCGAACAATACAAACATTTTGAGAACCGTTTTAACAAAAGACTATGACAAACGAAGAAAAAGAAGAATTAAGAAAAAAAGCGTTGTTCCTTACAAATACGGCGTATCTTTTGGCGGACATGGCACATACATGCGTTTTTTACGCTGATGATAAATTAAACCATTTAGGCAAATGCTTTGAAAAGGGCGAAAAAATGAGATTCAAAAAAGCCGCAAAGTTGACAAAAGAAGCATTTAAAGCCGTCAAGGAAATAACGGAACCATTGTATAATATTACCGACGTTGATAATGCGTGTATTGATAGCGATTATCTTTTGGAAGTTATTCAGTTGGTAATAAACAGAACCGACGAAACCGAGGAAAGCAAAACGGCGATGTTGGAATACATAAAGAAGTTACCACAAATTGAACATATAGAAGTTTAAGCGTATGAAAAAAGATTTTAAACAAGAACTAACCGAACTTATTAATAAGCACAGTTTAGAAAAGGAAATGAGAGATACCCCGGATTTTATTTTGGCACAAGTTTGTATTGATGCAATGGCGGTATTTTCGGAAGCAATCGCCCGCCGTGACGAATGGCACGGATTCAGAAAGGCAGACGAAAAGAGTTCGCAGGATGCAAAACACAATTACCCGGATGATTGCAATATTTGCAAAGACCGTTTTAAATGTGCTGACTTTATGAGAACGCAACCAATTGCAAATCTGATTCAGCGTTTCAAGACGACAACGGACAAAGAGGAAAAAACAGCAATCGCCGGATTGCTAAAACAGATAAACGCCGATGCGTCGGGAAAGCCTCAAAATGATATACCGGAAGAAGTAAAAGAAGTTGCCGGAAAGTTGGCAAAGGCTTTTGGCGCACGTGTTGAGATACACCGTATTGAGATACCGGAAAAGAAACGTAAGTTTAGAAAGAAACCAAGAAAGGAGCAAGGCAATGAAACCCGTTGAATTTCCCGGCGTGAATGTAGTCTTTGCAAAAGACCAACCGGAATATATGCCGTTACCTGCAATGAAAATCCCCAATGACCCGCAGGGGCTTATAATTACCAAATGGCAGTTATCCCCGGAAGAATTGGAGAGAATAAAAGAAACCGGAACAATACATTTGTCAATGCTGACGTTTAACCAACCATTGCAACCCGTATTGTTAACCGTGGATTTACCAACAGAAAAATAATAAAGTCATGGATAAAGAAACATACGTAAAGAGAGTTCAAGAATTGAACCATATAAGACAAAAGGCTTTGGAGTACAACGAAAAGGAAAAAGCCAAAGCGGATGAAAGCTACATAAAAGAAAATTGTCCGTTTAAAATTGGGGATAGAGTGAAACAAGGTGAAAATATTGGCACAATTGAAGAAATAAGAGTTGACAATGACGGAAAGTTTGAATATACCATACGAAAGGAAAAGAAAGACGGCACCCCGTCAAAAATATGCTTTAAAACCTTTTCATGGTATAGAAATAATGTAGAAAAGGCATAATAAACGCCCCGGAATTATAACCGGGGCTTTGCCGTTTAGGTACCGGAATGAAAGAAAGCCAAAATTAGCCCCGTAGGGCGACGAAAATACAAAAGACAATAAAAGTATCAAGGAACAAACGAAACCCACTTAAAACGAAAATTACCCGAAAACAGCAAGCAAAGGGAAAGCGACGTTTGAGAGGAAAGCAAAGTAAATAGCTTTACTGTTATAAAAAGGTTTGAAAAATGGAAGCGAGTAAAAGACAAAGGGGCGGACGCCCGAAAATGTGCAAACGAACAAAAGACCAAAGGGAGTTTGATTTGGCTTTTTGTTCAAATCTGTTTTTACGTGGTTACACGTATAGGGAGATTTCGGAAAGACTGAATGAGGAAAACGCCCGGCGTGGCGTCGGTTATACCATAACAAAACAAATGGTATATTGGGATATGCAACAATTGCTAATTGAGTGGAAACGTGAACGTATGGAAAATATAGACGATTACGTTACGCAGGAATTGCGAAAGTTGGATAAAATGGAGGTTGAATTGTGGGAGGCGTGGGAACGTTCAAAGACCGGGAAATTGCGAGAGAAAAACAGACAGAACGCAAAGCCCCGTAAAGTGTTGGAGGATGGCGACAACCCGGAATATTACGGGTATGAGGAAACCACAACGGAAACGTCCGCCGGAAACCCCCGGTTTTTGGATTTGCTTTTGAATGTGCAGCAACGCCGGGCAAAGATGTTGGGATTTGATGCGCCAATAAAAGTTGATATACCGGGATTGAAAGAAAATACAAATAGCGATGCGCCGAAATACGATGTATCAGCAATCCCGGACGACCTATTGTTTGCGGTCGCCGATAAATTGCAAACAGCAGAATATAAAAAACAATTAGCAGAAAAAGGAGTAATTGACGATGGTACGAACAACAAAGAATAATATCAAGAAAAAAGATGAACCGAAACCCGTACACACGTGCGGGAATTGTGGTTGGGGTAAATATTATTACGACCATTCAAATTTGGATATGGACGGGAACCCAATTTGTTTAAAATGCCCGTTTGTCGAAAATCGCAGTATAATACGTTCGGAAAAAGCGTGCGACAAATGGAAAATGAAACAATAAATTGGTTGTTTTTTAAGATTCCCGGTTTTTAAGTCAGAAAAAATACGGGGGTAAGACAAAAATATATGGTCTATTTTTAAGAATTAAACAAAATGGATAAAGAACAATTGCTTAAAATGTATGCAGCATTGAAAAACAACCCCGGCGAGATAGTAAAAGCGGCGGCACGCCATAGGCTGATAAACTTTGCCCGGTACATGCAACCGGATTTGGCTTTGGAACCGTTCCACGTCGTTTATTATACGCTATTGGATAAGTTCGCCCACGGGGAAATAAAAAAAATGATTGTGCAAATGCCGCCCCAGCACGGAAAATCGGAGGGTTCAAGCCGAAAATTACCCGCTTTTATGTTAGGATTGAACCCGGACACAAAAATTTGTATTGGTTCGTATGCCGCCACAATTGCAAGGGATTTTAACCGGGACGTACAAAGAATAATTGACACCCCAAAATATCGGGAAATATTTCCGAAAACCTTTTTGAATGGTTCAAATGTGGTAACGATGGCAAACACGTATTTACGAAATTCTGACGTTATAGAAATGGTTGGGCATAAGGGTTCGTTGCGTGTTGTAGGTCGTGGCGGTGCGTTGACGTCAAAGACCGTTGACGTTATGATTATGGACGACGTTTACAAAGATTATTCAGAGGGTAACAGCCCGATTGTACGCAATGCGGCGTGGAAATGGTACACGACCGTTGTAAAAAAGCGTTTGCACAATAAATCGCAAGAACTGATTGTATTTACCCGATGGCATGAGGAAGATTTGATTGGTAAGATTGAAAAGGGAGGCGAAAAGATTATTGATATTAAAAGTTGGGACAGCATTAAAAATATTCCGGGTGGTGCATGGGTTCGCATAAACTTTGAAGCGTTGAAAACCGGGGAACCAAACGAGATTGACCCAAGGGAACCGGGGGCGGCTTTATGGGAGAATATGCACAGCCGGGCAAAATTGGAGCGTGAAAGAGCGTTAGACCCAATACAATTTCAATGCTTAGACCAAGGAAACCCCGGAAGCGCAGAGGGTAGATTGTACCGGAACCCGTTCAGAACGTACGTTGACAAATCAGAATGGGGAACGTTCGTGCGTAGTGGTAATTATACAGACGTGGCAGACGAGGGCGACGACTTTACATTTTCGGCGTGTTATGACGTTTACAAATCCGGTAATGAGGCATGGAACGAACAAAAGAAACGGTTTGAACCGATTTTGTATGCGCTAATTACTGACATGGTATTTACGCAGGAAAATACAGAAGTAACAGCCGTTACCGTCCCGGAAATGATAAACCGTTGTGGAACGCAAAAAGCATGGATTGAAAGTAACAACGGCGGTGCCGGGTTTGAAAAGTTGATACGTAAAAAGATAAAAGCGATTTCCGAACCATTTTACCAAGGTGCCAACAAGGAAAGCCGCATTATAACAAATTCGGCAAGCGTCAACGCCCAAATCATAATGCCGTTAGGATGGGAGGAACGTTTTCCAAAGATACATGAACACGTAACCGGGTTTTTGCGTGATTTCCCAGCAAATGAGCATGACGACCCGGAGGACGGTTTGACCGGAATATATGAAAAGGAATTGGCGGACGGCGATACAAGACCATACAGCCAAGCAACAAGGGGCATTAAACGTCGTAATTAGCATTTTATTTCATATATGCAAGGATTTAGCCGAAAATATTATAACTTTGCAATAAGTAATGGGGCAAAGGGTTAGCCCCCGGAGATAATAACAAAAGTTTTAACGTTAAAAAATTAAGATTATGGCTATTTGTAAATGCCCGGCAGCAGCAGCGTTGCCAAACATTCCAAACTTTACGTGTGCCGAGAGTTTCGGACAGATTCAGAAAGTAGCGTTTCAGAGATTGTATAAAAGCACCGGAGGAAAAAATTCATTTACCACGACGGCGGGTATTGGGCAAAAAGCGTCATGGACGCCGTTGCTATCGGCAGACGACGACACGAAAATTGTTGTCTCCCCGTATATCCAAGCACCGACAGCAGAAGCAGGCGCACCCCGTACGTTCGGCGGAGGAAACGAAACGTTGGGCGGTATTGAAGAAATTATTGGACGTGAGCCAACCCCATTTACGGCGGTATTGCGTAGAGTTCCGCAAAAGATTATTAAAGCATTGAAGCAATTGCAGTGCGAAAGCGATTCCCAAAAATTGGGGGTTTATTTGTTTGATGAAAACGGCGCAATTGGTGCATTGCAAGACCCGAAAATAATAACAACGTATTATCCTATTCCAATTCGTTCTTTGTTCTTTTCTGATAAAACATTGGGAGGATTTGAGGCACCCGATAGCAACGCAATACAATGGACGTTTTTACCTAATTGGTCGGATGATTTGGCTATTATCGTACCGGAAGATTTTAACCCGCTAACAGACTTAAAAAATGCAGCAAAGTAAACAAACAATAGTGACGTTGGAAAATGAAACATTGAAAACGACACGAGATTTTGAAGTTAGCCACGCCGAAAGACTTTTAAAAATGCCAAATAACGGCGGTTGGCAGTTACCGAAAAATAGTAAATTTGAATTTGACAAAGAAAATGGGCTTAGATATAAGAGAAATAAAAAAGCAGATAACGGAGCCACGGAACAAAGCGGCGATAAGTAGGGCGATTTACCACCAAAACCGCATACGATTTCATGCGGAAAAGGCGTTGACGCCATACATTACGCAACCCGTGACCGATTTTTTGGCTTATGTTTCAAACCTTATACCCGCAGACAAATTCAAAGTGTTCAAAACATTGTTCCGTTACCCCGTAAAGACAAACGAGGTAACGGGCGTTTGTTTTGATAAGTTGAGCCGCATTTTTGACGGTCGTAACCCGGCGTTCAATTATCAGTTTATGAACAGCGAACAAAGGGACGATTGGGAGTATTACAGACAACACGTATTGGAAGAACCCGAAATTTGGAGCACAAAGGGATGGGAATATTTCAAAACCGAAATTAACAGCGTATTAATTGTTGATTTGCCAAAAGAGCAATCCCCCGGCGATAATTACCCGCAACCGTACTTTTATTGGTTGCCAATAGAACACGTTATTTCATACAAGGCAGACAAAACAACGGGCGTTATGCGTTGGATAATATTCCGGCAGGACGACAACCGTATTGCCGTAATTGACGATGAACGATACCGGGTATTTACCGAGGAAAAAGGCAATATTGGCGAATTGCTGATTGATAGCCCGCACGATTTGGGATATTGCCCAGCACGTTTTTTTTGGAACGAACCATTGAGTTTGAGAGAACCGGACGTTAAGGCGTCCCCGTTAACAACCGAGTTGGAAAGTTTAGATTGGTTCCTTTTTTATCATTTATCAAAGAAAAATTTGGATATGTACGGGTCGTACCCGATTTATTCCGGATATGAACAAAGTTGCGATTTTACGAACGGCGAAAACGGCGATTATTGCGACGGCGGGTTTTTGAAAGATAAACAAGGCTATTATAAATTAGACCAAGCGGGTTTATTGATGCGTTGCCCGAAATGCGGAGATAAACGAATTGTCGGGGTTGGTTCATTCATTGAAATTCCGGTACCGGACGGCGACAAACAGCCGGATTTGCGCAACCCGGTTCAGATGTTGACCGTTGACCGTAATAGTTTGGATTATAACGTTAGCGAGGAAGAACGGTTGCGTACAAACATAATTACGGCGGTTGTTGGTACCAACGAGGAAATAACAACCCGTGAAGCATTAAATGAACAGCAAATTAAAGCCAATTTTGAAAGCCAAAGCACGGTATTAAACCGAGTAAAAAAAGGCTTTGAGGCGGCGCAAAAGTTCGTTGACGAAACCGTTTGCCGTTTGCGTTATGGAACAATGTTCATTTCGGCAAAAATCAATTATGGCACCGAGTTTTATTTGTCTGATGCAACCCAATTGCGAGAACGTTATAAGATGGCGAAAGAAAGCGGAGCAAGCGAGGGGGAATTGGATGCGCTACAAAATCAGATTATCGAAACGGAGTACAGACACGACCCAATACAAATGCAACGTATGTTAGTGTTGGCAGAATTGGAGCCGTACCGACATTTGACACGTCCGGAAGTATTAGAATTGTACGAAAAACAGCTAATTACCGAGGATGAATTGCGCATTAAATTGAATTTCGCTAATTTTGTGCGTAGGTTTGAACGTGAGAATACAAACGTTTTGGAATTTGGCAGCCAAATACCATTTTCCAAGAAAATTGAAGTAATAACAAAAAAAATTTATGATTATGCGAGTGAAAGCAGAAACAGAGGGTAAAACAAAGGACGTCGGATTGTTGGACGTTACCCCGGAAAATTTCATTGTTCCAAAAGGGGAAGAAAGTTTTTATCATTGTCGTATTGAGGTTGTAAAATTCAACCAAGAAACGGGCGAAAGAATTTCACGACCACGTATGCAGGTTTTCGGAAAAAAGTTCTTTGAAACATTCGGATTGCACAATTTGCGAAAAATGGGTTATAAAGTTGACATTATGCACGACCCGAACGTTTGGGAGGCAGCGAACAAAGAAAAGATTGAAGCCAGCAAACGAGCAAAGGCAGAAGCAGCAGCAAAGGCGGCAGCAGAAGCAAAGGCGGCAGAACGTGAACAAATGAAAGCCGAAATTATTGCAGAACTGACAGCCGCCGGAGTTATCCCAGCAGAACCAAAGAAAGCCGGACGAAAACCAAAAGCCGAAAAAACAGCAGAAGCAGAGGAAGCGGCAGGCGATAGCCCGGAAAACAACGAGAATGTTTAACCATTAAAAATTACGAATATGGCACAGATTGCACAGCAAGACAATTTGGTTATTGAAGTAGCCAAAACCGCCGCAGCATTGGACGGCGCCACAAAGAAAAAGTTGATTGAATGTATTGAGGGCGGAACAATTACCGACGTTATTTTGGTAACAAAAGAGGTTGAAAAGAAAATCAGCCATGCACGTGTTGTTAGTTGGTTGGTTGACACAACCGAGGATTCCCCAAAATACACAATTGATATTATTAACGCAAACAGCGGAGCAGTAGAAGCAATCGCACTTAATTAATTCAAAGGGTAAGAATATTATGTTAACGAGAGAAATTTTAGTTGCAAATGCGGCTTTGTCGGGATTGTCTGACGAACAGATTACAGCGATAACAACATTATCGCAGAATGACGAAAACAGCGTTATTGCCAAGAAAACGGGCGAAATTTACGGGGCTTTGGATGCCGATATTTTGGCGGTTTCCGGTATCGCTAAAAATGGAACCGAAAAAACGTATGATTACGCAAAACGTGTAATGGGGGAAATGAAAACAAAAGCCGATGGCGCAACCGGGCTGCAATCGCAGATTGATTCATTGACCAAGGAAAGAGCCCGTTTAGAAAAGGCAATTGCCGATGGTGCGGCAGATGCGGAAACCGTGAAAGCATTGAAGCAGGCAAAAGCAGATTTGCAGAACGTGACAACGCAGTTTACCGAGTTGACAACCAAGTATAAGGCAGAAAAGGCAAACCACGAAAAAGAATTGTTCGGAGTAAGAATTGACAACGCATTGCAGACAGCCGCCGCCGGGCTTAAATTCAAAGCAGGATTCCCGGAAAGCGTAACAAAGGTTATTTTGACGCAGGCGACCGAAAAAGTAAAAGGCATGAACCCGGAATATATAGACGACGGAAACGGCGGAAAGGTTTTGGCGTTCAAAGATGCAAGCGGCGCAATTATGCGCAATCCAAACAATCAGTTGAACCCATTCACGCCCGCCGAGTTGCTGACAAAAGAATTGGAAACGATGGGAGTATTGGAGCAGCAAAGACAACAGCCAGGAGGCGGCACAAATAAGCCCGCAGGCGGTGCCGGAGGCAGCAGAATTACATTGGACGTAAGCGGAGCCAAAACGCAATCAGAGGCGTACGAACTTATTACAAAACAATTGATGGCGCAAGGTAAAACGGTAGGTTCCAAAGAGTTTGACGAAGATATGAGAAAGGTTTGGCAGGAAAATAGTATTAACAAATTGCCGGAGAGATAACCGGGTAATGGGTAAACCCGCATTTAATAACAAATTAAAATAAAAAGACTATGAGTTTAATTGCAACAAGATTACAGAATTGGCGAGTAGAAAACCCGGAGTTAGACCGTAATATGACCCGCCCGTGCGAGTATGGCGCATTGGATTTTTTCATTGAACAGACCAACGCCGGAAATTCCATTTTGTCCCCGAAATTGCGTGAATGTGCGTTTGCCTCAATCGGAAATACGGTACAAGTTCCGGTTATCAATTACGATGGCGACGTTACGGTTAGCAACGTTCGTACGTGTGTTATCCCGGACGATGAAAACACGTCCGCACTTTATACCGTGGTTTGGGCGACATATTCCGTCGGCTTTACAATGGTGCCAACGTTGTATATGAACAACGAAATTTCGTATGACCACGATTTCAACCGCAAAATGGAAAAGGTTTGCAGAGCGTTTGCAAATTCGTTAGACCAAGCAGCCGTTGCAGCGTTGGAGGCAGGAAAAACCAAAATATTGAAAGACAAGTTGAATTACGATTTCGCCGCCAACGTTATTAAGGTTCCAACGCAGATGGCAACCGAAATTATGGGCGATATTAACCCGATTATGCGTGCAAATTGTTATCCGGGTTTGGTTCACGTCGTAGGTAACGCCGGAATTGACAGCCTTATTAAAAAATTGGCACAGCACGGTATTTATAACGACGTAAACAAGCGTATGGAATACGAAAATAAAGTGTTCCATTATACAAACAACGTCGTAAATGAAGCTAACGAAAACGGCACATTCTTTGCCGTAGAGGATGGTAACGTTGGCGTTTTAACACGTGTTGACCGTGAGGCGTTGAACCGCACCCGTGCGAATTTCCACGAATGGGACGTTGTACGTTTGCCGTACATTGATTTGCCCGTTGGTTCGCACTATTACACAGCAGTTGGCGACCAGTCACAGACAGCAGGCGCAGCGAGTGCCGATATGACGTGCAACGTGAAAGAATATTTTGGATTTAGCGCAGACGTTGCGTTTGTAATTGCTTACAACAGCGGCTCAACAATCGTTGCAAATCCGATTATCAAAGCGCAGATTGCAGCACGTGCGGAAAATGTACCTTTGGGTATGCCTGTATATGTAACCAACGCCGGGGATTTTCCCGCCGGAGGTGCAGGCGCATAAGCCGGAAAACGGAACAATTATTTAGCCGAGGGGACGGGGTGGTTATCCCCGCCCCCTTATTTATTGCAATCTTAATTCCTAATATGGGAAATAAATGGGCGTTTTTATGATAAGAATAAATGAAATATGCGAAGCGTTAAAAAATGTGTGCGGGTGGGAGCAATCATACGACCCGGCAAAGGCGATAGACGACAATTTAACGCAGACGGAAAGCGGGTTGTATTTTCAAGGTGCGCACCCGCTTTTGACGTTGGATAATATGGAGGCGATTATGCCGGATGATTGGGGGCTGCAATACCCGGAATGGAACATGATATTGCCGTACAAAGCCGGGCAGAAAGTGAGCCATAACGGTATTGTTTGGATTGCTAAAATTGACAACACCGGAGAGGAACCAACGGCAAGCGATTTTAATAATGATTACAGCCGAGAGGATTACGGAAACCCATATTGGAAACCGTATAATATGTTGACGGACTTTTTGGAGAGAATGACCCGAAACGGAATTGCGACCGCAATACAGACGTTTACACAGATTAAGCAGTTGGATAAAGAAACACGTAATTTGTTGGAGCGAAAAACGTTCTTTGATGGTGCCGGACGCATACGGGCGACGTTGCAAAACAATCATAAGTTGGTAGGATTTGAAATTGTCCCGGTTCGTGCAATGGGAGTGACGGCGAAAATTGAAAAGATAGGTTTGCAAATGACCGGGGGAACCGGGGTTGTTAGAATGTATTTGTTTCATTCGTCGCAGATAGACCCAATAAAGACTTTTGATTTGAATTTTACCGTTACAAATGGCGGTTTTCAGTGGTTCCCGTTAACTGATTGTTATTTGCCGTATATAAGCGACAAGAACAACGCCGGGGGGTCGTGGTTCCTTTGCTACAATCAAGACGAATTACCCGCCGGAATGGAAGCAATTAACGTATCAAAGGATTGGAGCCGGGAGCCGTGCGGAACGTGCAACATGGGTTCCGTTGAGGTTTGGCGAGAATTGACAAAGTATTTGCAAGTAACGCCGTTTATGTATAATGCGCCGGAAACGTTCGCAGAATACCCGGAGTTGTGGGATATTGCATACACGATGTACACACGAACCCAAAATTACGGGCTGAATTGCGAAATTACTATTGGATGCGATTTAACGGATTTCATTATTTCCCAAAGGCAGATTTTCCAAACGGTAATACAAAGACAAGTTGCTGCAATTGCATTGCGGACGTTGGCAATGAACCCCAACGTAAGGGTTAACCGCAATCAATCAAACGCAACCCGGATGGATATTTTGTATGAGTTGGACGGCAACACGTCCGGCGTTCGTCCCGGCGGTTTAGGTTACGACCTTAAAAAGTCTTATGAGGCGTTGCAAATAGATACGCAAGGGTTAGACCGTATCTGTTTAGCCTGCAATAACCGTGGGGTAAGATACAGAACCGTGTAATTATATAATTCAAAGGGAAAGTTGTATATAATTTCATGTAAAAGTTGTATTTATGAAACGGATAACCGATTTGCGAAAAAGGGTTGCGGATTTCAACGAGGCTTTGACGTCCGGGCGGATAATACAAAACATTATATGGGACAATGAGGCATATATAGTTGATTTAAACGCCGAGGAACAATTGTTTGAACAAGGTATTAACCGTTTGGGCGTCGAAATTTCGGATTATGCACCATACAGCCCCGTAACAATCGCAATTAAAGAGGCTAAGGGACAGCCGACAAACCGGGTAACGTTACGGGATGAGGGAGATTTTGAAAGTAGTTTTTATTTAGAGGTTGGCGACAAACAATTTGAAATTAAAGCGTCTGACTTTAAAACAGAGGATTTAATAAAAAAATACGGTCGTCAAATATTGGGTTTAACCGACGAAAATATTTCAATATTGATTTGGAAATATATTTTCCCGGATTTAATGGCAGAAACAAAAAAACAAATTTATGACAAATAACGTAAAAGCCCCGGTTATTGACAACCCGGAATTGTTAGACCGGATAATTGGGAACATTCAAAACGGATTAGTTGATAATTTGCCGTGGTTGGATTTTGCATTTGGCAGGGCGGAAAGACTTGTTAAAATGAACGCAAACCAAAAACGCTATTATACGCCAAACGTGTATTCCGGGAAAAACGAATATATGGAAGTTTGCCCCGATGCGGGTATTGGTAATTTTTGTTTCTTTTGGGTTGACGACCCGCAAAATATCAGTTGGGAACCCGGAGTTGATATTGGCATAAAAACGGCGTTTTCGATTATCTTTTGGTTTGATTACAGAAAGATATACAACGATGCAAGCACACGCAACAAAGAGGATTTGAAGCGGCAAATATTGGACGTTTTGAACGGCGGTTTTTTGGTGCGAAATGGAAGTTACAGAATAAACAAAGTGTACGAATTGGCGGAAAACATTTACAGGGGCTTTTCGTTGGATGAAATAGAAAACCAATTTTTAATGCACCCGTTCGGCGGATTCCGGTTTGAGGGCGAATTGAGTATTGGAGAAACATGTAAATTGTAGTATATGGAACATTTTATTTATAACATTATTGTTGTCGCATTAATAGCGGCTTTTGTGCTGACGTTATTACGAAAATGGGGCGTCATTGAATGGGTACAGATTCACGGGAACGATTTCTTTTCAAAGATGTTTAATTGCGATTTCTGTTTGTCGTGGTGGACGTGCGTTCTGATTTGTTTCTTTGCGTTGATATTTACCGGGAACCCCGCATTTTTGGGCGTTCCCTTTTGTAGTACAATGATAACACGTGTTTTATTATGAAGAATGTACAAATAAAAGGAATGAACGTTGAGTTGTATGATTCAATCGAGGATTTGCCAATTATGCGTTTCCACAAGTATAACAAAATGCTTTTGGTTGACGCCGGGGTTGGTTCCGATTTGTCGGATTTTGACCGGCATATTGAAAAGGTAATACGTTATTTGAACAGCCCAACGCCAAACATGGCAACCGTTGAGTTGGAAAATATGCGCCAAAACATATATTTCATTCAATCCGAGGTTTCCCCCCGGCATTTGGCTTTTGCCGTGTTGGTTAAATCAATAAATGGTAAACCCCGAAATGATTTGTCAGATGATGGATTGCAACAAACAATGAGTCTTTTTAAAGACGTTGCAAATTCAGAGATAACCGCCCATTTGGAAGCGGTTAAAAAAAAAATAGACGATGAATTGCGTTTGTATTTTCCCCAGTTGTTCGATGATGCGACATTGAAAGAGTATTACGATAAATTGAAACAAAGAACGATTGTTGTATTACGCACAATAATAGACGGTCGGGCAACCGAGGCGGACGCAAAAGAGATTGACGACATTACGGCGGAGTTGATAACCTATTTCAACCCGCAGACGTTTACCGGGTCGGAAAGCGTGGAAATTAGGCATGACAGACAATTTGAAAATATGTGTTTGATATTGTCCCAAAATTTGCATGTTGACCCAAAGAAATTTACCGTTTTGGAATATTACAACGCATTTGAGTATATCAAGGAACAAGCCAAAAAAGCAAACAAGCAAAAAAAGGTAAAATAAGGCGATTTCCGGCGTTTTTATTTTTAGGCGATAAATTACACGTTTGAGAAAAGAAAATGCAACAGACGGGAAATTTCCCGTAAATAACTAAATAATCGGCGTATGGCAGATAATAACAACCCAATCAAATATTCGGATTTAATAAGCCCGGATAATTCGATTACAGATTTGATAAAACAATTGGATGAACTTTCGGACACATATACAAATGCGCTGAAAAATATCAAAGCCGAAGCAATACAATTGGCGGAGATTCTGAAAAAGGTTTCCGGCGCAACGGAGGACGGGCGAAAGACAACCAAAAAAGCCGCAGACGATGCGGAACGTTTGGCACGTGCGCAACGTGATTTGGCGTTTGCAGAAAGCGAGAACGCCAAAAAGTTAGCCGAGTTAAAATTGGCACAGCAGGAAGCGAACCAAATTAATAAACTGATTGTGAAAATAAATCAATCCGCCGAGGGTAGTTATAACCGTTTATCGGCGCAATATTCATTGAATAAGATTTATTTAAACAACATGACTAAAGCCGAACGGGAAAACACCGAGGATGGGCGAAAATTGGTTGCACAAACCAAAGAAATATACGAAGAAATGAAACGTTTGCAGGAAGCAACCGGGAAATTTCAATTGAACGTCGGAAATTATACGGAGGCATCCGACGCAATTATTGCGTATGGCGACAAATTAAAAGAAACGTTAGGTTTAAATAGCGCATTTGGCGAAAGTCTTTTGGCGTTAGGACGTGGCGGGGCTGAAAGTAAAGCAGTTTTTACAGCTATTGGCGACGGGGCAAAAGCATTGGGAAAAACTTTGTTGGGATTACTTTCAAACCCGGTATTTTTGGCGATTGCCGGAATTGCGGCGGCGGGTGCGGCGTTTAAATGGTGGTACGATTATAACGCCGGGTTAGTTGAGGCAACGAGATTGACGAAACAATTTACCGGGAAAAGTGGCGATGATTTGAAAGCGTTTAGAAATGAGGTGCAAGCCGTCGCCGATTCATTCAACGCAGATTTCCGGGAAACATTGATTGCAACAAACGCATTATCAAAACAATTTGGTATTTCTGCAAATGAGGCATTGCAATTGGTTAAGGATGGGTTTTTAGCCGGAGGCGATGCGAACGGGGAATTTTTAGACACGTTGAAAGAATACCCGGCATATTTCAAAGAGGCGGGAATATCAGCAGACCAATTTGTTGCAATTGTTACCCAAACAAACAAAATGGGTATCTTTTCAGACAAAGGCGTTGACGCAATTAAGGAGGCAAATTTGCGTTTGCGTGAAATGACGACGGCGACGGCGGCGGCTTTGGACGGTATCGGTATTTCGTCGGAACAAGTTCAAAAAGATTTGCAGACCGGAGCCAAAACGACATTTGATGTTATACAAGACGTTTCCGCAAAATTGGCAGAATTGCCGGATAATGCGGCAACGGTCGGGGCTGCAATTGCAGATATATTCGGGGACCCCGGAGAGGACGCCGGATTGCAGTATTTGCGCACGTTGAAAGATATTTCAACAAACATGGATGAAGTAAAAGGGAAAGCCGGAGTTTTGGCGCAATTGCAGGAGGAACAATTGCAAAGCCAAATTGAGTTGCAAAACGCATTATCCGGGTTGTTTGACGCAACCGGAGGAAATTTTGAAACGTTGACAACGCAGGCAAAAGTTTTTGTTAACCAAGGATTGACGGCGATAATAAAAGGGGTTATTGATGTTGTCAATTACTTGATTGAGTTATACAATGAAAGTGTTTTAATACGTGCAATTTGGAATGGGATTGTTGCCGGATTTAAAACCACATTTGACACGTTAGGAAATTTGTTTGGATTCTTTATTGATATTGTCAAAGCAACCGGAACCGCATTAAAGGGAGCGTTTACGCTGGATTTTGACGACATTAAAAAGGGGTTGTCAGATTATGCAGCCGCATACGGAAATTTGGTAAAAGCACAAGTAAAGGACATTACCCAAAATTTCAAAGAGGGATTGGATGATATGCAAAAGAAAATAAAGCCGATAACAATCCCGGTATCTGTTGGAGATACGCAAGCACAAATCGGGAATAGCCCCGTAACGACAAATTCGCCAAAAATTGATACGACAAAAAAGGATAAAGAAGCGGAAAAGGCTGCAAAAAAGGTAGAGGAAGCATATAAAAAGAATTTGGAAGCAACCCGAAAATTGCAGGATGCACAATTGCAGTTGGAAACCGACGAATGGGCAAAGCGTCGCCAACAAACGCAATATCAGTATTCCCGCCAAATTGAGGATTTACAACACCAATTGCAGACCGAAAAGGATTTGAACGAAACCGGACGTCAAGCGATAAACGCCACAATTACGGCGTTGGAACAGCAACAAACCGAGGCGTTATTGAAAATCGAACAAGACCGACAATTGCAGGAATTAGCGTTACAGAAAGAAAGCATTGAATTACGTTTGCAAGCAGTCAAAAAGGGAAGCGAGCAGGAAAAACAATTGCGGATGCAGTTGTTGGAAAACGAAAGACAAACCGCATTATTACAGAACCAACAGAAACCGACCGGGCAACAGCAGGACGCCGCGGCGATTAATGCAAGTTTTGACGCAAAGGGAGCCGGAATTGCGGACGAATATTTGCAAGCGCAATTACAGATATTCGACCAACAACAAGCGTTGGCACAATCGGAGTTTGATTTGTTGAGAAATTCAGAAGCCCGGAAAACTCAATTCCGTTTGCAAGCAGAAAAGGAACGTTTGCAAAAGGTTTTAGAATTAAATCAGCAAGCCGCCAATAAATTGTCTGATGTTGAGGTACAAACAATTCAAAACACTATTAAAAAAATAGACCAAGAAATTGAGCAATCCAAAGGGGAGGAACGAGGAACAGACATTTACGGTTTGTTTGGGCTTAATTTGGACGACGACCAAAAAGAGGCAATTAATACGTCTATGCAATACGCATTGGATGCGTTAAATACATTCACGGCGGCACGTGTTGCCGCAGCAGATGCAGCCGTTGAGCAAGCGGATAAAGAGGTTTCCGCCGCACAATCGGCGTTGGATGCAGAATTGGAAGCAAGGGCAAACGGGTACGCCAATAATGTTGTACAAGCGCAAAAGGAGTTGGATTTGGCAAAGAAAAACCAAGAAAAAGCGTTGAAAGAACAACAGAAAGCGCAAAAACAGCAGGCAGCAATACAAACATTGCAGCAAATCGGAAACATGGTAACAGCAACGGCGCTGATATGGTCGCAATTAGGTTTCCCGTTTGCAATACCTGCAATTGCCGTAATGTGGGCGAGTTTTGCAGCGTCTAAAATCAAGGCGGCGCAATTGGCAAAACAGACCGGAGGAACCGGAGGAACGGAAACATACGGCGACGGTACCGTTGAACTTTTGGAGGGCGGTTCGCACCAAAGCGGAAATGATATTGATTTAGGAACGAAACCGGACGGAACCCGCCGACGTGCCGAGGGAGGCGAATTTTTCGCCGTGATAAATAAACGAAGTTCACGCCGTTTCAGAAAGATAATACCGGACGTTATCAATTCGCTAAACAATGGTACGTTTGCACATAAGTATTTAAAATCCTATTCAGACGGCGACGGTTTGACGTTAAACGTTACCGGACAAAGCCCGGATTTACGCAATTTGTCGGATGATGTAAGGGAAATTAAGGAACAGAACCGACGACGGGTTTACGTGGATGGCGACGGAAATACGATTGAAAGTTACAAGAATTTGAAACGTAAAATAAAAAGACTATGACACCAAAATATAGATTCTTTTTGCAGATAGGGGAGGACGGAACCAAACAAACCGTCCGCCCCAATTATAAGGATGATTTAACGTTGGATTATGAGTTGGAAACAAATCAAAGGTTTTACCGGGCTAAATTGTCCGGTAAAATAAACTTTGTCCGTGCTGATTACGATATTATCAATGACGCCCCGTTTGATTCTGAATTTTTCCTATATATCGAAAAAAGCGATGATTGGGGACAAACATACAATCAATACTATAAAGCAAAGTTTATGAAAACGGATTGTACGTTTAATGATGATGATAAATTGGTTACGGTACAGCCGGAAACAATAGACCAATACAACGACGTTTTGGCAGGATTGGAAAAGGAATACAATTTAATTGAGTTGGCCCCACAAATCGAATTTCTTACAATAAGAAAACGCCCATTGATACAAATATACGTTCCCGGAGATAGTATTGTTTCGTGCTTTTTGGGCGGCACGAATTGGGAACAAGACGCAAACGCCACGACTGACCAAAACGCATTAATACAAACCTATCATTTTGCACTATGTAATATTTTGAAAGAAATAAAAATTACGTCGCAAGGTTCCCCGGCGGTAATATCCGGGCTTTATAGTGGGCGGATGTCGACGGGTGTAAGTTCTGATGAATTTATGGGAGATTTATACCCGGAATTAAATGTAAATTATTATATCCATATTGCACAAAAACGAGTTGCGGGTGGGCTACCTATTGGGCTAGCAGGTGTTGAGATACGCCGCCGTTCTGATGATGTGGCAATGTTCCGGTATACAAAGATAACGCAAGAACCTTTTGATACGTTGGAATTTGATTTAACCGCCGTTGAGGGTTCCGGAGCAACGGGTACGATGCACGCCGATATGAAAAGTTATAATATATACGCCCGATATTTGGTTGATGTTGATAAAATAGACGATTTAGATACATACCCGTTGTCGTCCGATGATATTGTAGATAATAATAGAAATTACCGCTGGGCAATTGGTTACGCAATCGACGTGGCATTTATATCTAATAATTTTTCAGATACGCCGACCGAGTGGGGATTAGCCGACAGTGGAAAGTATTTTGAGCCGCCTTATTCCATATATGGACAAACGTTTTATCCAATCGCCCGGTCAACGTGGCGTTATGCGTCGTTATGGTTTGGGTTTTATCTGATGGATTGGATATTAGAGGAAAAAGCCCGAAAAGCATATACTTTGCGTGATGCGTTTACATTGTCGTCATGTATCAATGTGCTATTAAAAGAATTTGCGCCCGGAATAACGCATGAAGCGACGCCGGAATACAGCCAATTTCTTTATAACACAAACAATCCTATTTCCGGGCAGTCATTTAAGTTGCTAATAAGTCAGAAAAGTAATATCATTAATGGCGAATATAAAACCCCGGCGCAAAAAGTCCCGATTACATTACAACAGATTATGACGATGTTACGGGATATTTACAAATGTTATTGGTATATTGAGGACGGAAAATTTAAAATTGAACAGGTAAGTTGGTTTAGAAATGGCGGTTCGTATGGATATAACCCGATTATTGATTATGATTTAACACAATTAGAAAACGTTAGGAACGGCAAAAAATTAGCTTTTGCAACGTCTGAATATTCATTTGACAAAGTAGAAATGCCGGAACGTTATCAATTTGAGTGGATGGATGATGTAACAACACCATTTGAGGGTTTACCAATAGAAATTACGTCCAAATATGTAACAGCCGGAAAGATAGAAGAAATAAATATTTCCAATTTTACGTCCGATATTGATTTGATGTTGTTAAACCCCGGTGCAATTAGTTTGGATGGATTCGCATTGTTTGCGGCGGTTATGCCGTCCGGAGGTGGACAATTGGAATTGCCGTTTACAAGACAAACCGTTGATGGCGTAGAATATTTTTTGCAAAATGGATATTTAGCGTTTATCAATATACAACCGACATATTGGGTTTATGATATGCCCGCACGGAATTTCAAAATAAATAATTCCCAATATTATGCTTTGGGAGGATTGGAACGTAAAAAGAAACAAACATTGAATTTCCCGGCAGGAACCACAGACCCAAACCCGATGCTGTTAGTTAAAACATATATCGGTAACGGTCAAGTTGATAAACTTTCAGTAAATTTGTGTAGTCGAAACATTAAAGCAACGTTGAAATATGATACAGAATAACAATATAAGCGTTTTACCGTGGTACACGTCAATAAATGAACAGAACCACAGAAAAAGTTACGCATACGGCGCAATTTACCAGTTGTTTGCCCCGGCTGATAGATTGTTACCGTTTCAGATAATTAGAAACACACGGGTAAATAACGTGTCGTCGGTTATATTATACGATAAAACCGGAAAACAAGTTGCAAACATAACAACGTATATAAAAGAAACCGGATTGCAGATTGTCCGGTTTCAAACGTTGGGTTATGATGTTATATTGTACCCGTCAATATTACCCATGCCATTAAATCAGTTGGACGGAATATATTATATGACGTTATCGGATGGCGTGCAAACGTGGTATTCTGAAATGTTCACGGTTGTACAAGATGTTTCCGGTTACTTAAAAATACAATGGTGGGATATTGAAAATTTGGTATTTGACGCCGGGCAAATAGTATATAAAAACCCGGATTTCAAAAATACATTGTACCTTTGTACAGAGTTAGGAAAACCGGATTATGAATTTGAAGAGGACGGCGAAGAACGGGACGGGTATTTTTTCCCGGAAAAACAAATATCAGTCAAAACGTTTAAATGTACGATATTGGCACCGGAGTTCCTTTGCGACGTTATGCGTTTTATTCGTATGGCTGATTACATACATATAACTGACAAGTACGGCAGGGAATACGATTGCGACACGTTTTTAATTACCCCGAAATGGCAAACGCAGGGGGATTTGGCGAGCGTAGAAATTGAATTTAAAACAAATACCGTTGTCAAGAAAATAGGACGTGGCTATATAATAGCAAACAAAGGAGATTTTAACGACGATTATAATAATGATTTCAAAACCGATTAAAAATTAAATTATGGGAAATTACGAACAACTAAAACAAGCGGTTTCAAGCGTTATTAAAACGAACGGAACGCAATCAATTACCGGGCAAGTATTGCAAAATACATTGCTTACAATGATTAATAGTTTAGGGGATAATTATCAATTTGTAGGCGTTGCAACAACAGCTACAAATCCGGGTACGCCCGACCAAAACGTTTTCTATTTGGCAGGAGAGGGAACATACGTAAACTTTTCAAATCTAACAATTGAAGTTGGTCAATTAGGCGTTTTAAAATGGAATGGGACATGGAGTAAACAAACATTGGAAGTAGGAGCCGGAGGTGGTAACATGATTTTAGATTGGAACACAGACGTTGCCACAACGAGGAAACAAGTTATTTCCAAGTTGAGAAAACCCGGTATGCAAATAAGCTACAAAGACCCTATTAACGGTTGGATAAATAAACAATACATTGGAACGGCAATAACAGATTTGGAATGGGTAAAAGATTCAAATTGGAACGAAATTTCATATAAAGATGATGATGATAAAAAATTGGCGGGTAAATCAAACGTAGGTTCGGTTTTTGGAGGACAAAAAGTTGAGGCAGACGGAACAAGTCAGAAAATAGAATTTACTAACTTTAAAAAAGGTTTAACGCTACATATTGTCAACTTAAAAATTGTAGCAAATTCCTATGTTAGTTTATATGGGTATGAAAAAGGAACATGGAAAATAATACAAAAGAATGTTGCAGTCGGAACAACCATAAATACGGATTTAGTTTTACCGGAAGAAGTAGAAAACTATCCTAAAATTGCATTTGGTACGGATACCGCATTATTAACCGGGGGATATGGATATATTTTGAGTGAAATTGAAGGTGAAATTGCAGCAAAATATATTTCTTACATTCCTAATATGCAAGAAAAAATATATAATATAGAAGATGGCATATTAATCAATAAATGGAATGTTGAATTAAAGCCAAAATATAACTATATTATTAGTAAAGGTGGTCAGTATAAAACATGGGGTAATGGTAAGGCATACGATTATATAGATATTCGTGTATTATCTAATAAATTGTTTTTGATAACAAATTTATATACTGATTCAACTAGTAAAGTATCTATTGTATTATATGATGCAGATAAAACGCCATTAAAAATATTTACAACAGATATATTTAATAAATATTATAGTGTTAAAGTTTTTGCAGATGAAGAAGTTGCGTTTATTGGTATTAATAGATATGCTGCAATTTCGTTAAATCCGTCAGAAATATATATTGTGCAAAACGAAACTTTGGAAAATGATATTGAGTACGCAAAACAAAATTCTTTAATTGATTTGCCTATATATGAAAAGCTAAATGGTAATATGGTAAATCCGGATTTATGGGAAGAACCGCAAGGAATAGGGAAATGGACTAAATCAAACCTAATACCAGTTGAACCCGGTAAGACTTATTATTTTGGAGGACAAAACTATTACGAAACATTCAATCAGTACGGAAAAGCAAGCGGAATACCTGCAAACACCGGATTAACATCGGGACAACCATTTCCGGAAAATGTTTATTTTGTTAAGTTTTGGATTCTAAATCTTACGTCAAAAGAAAAAATAAAAGTATGGCTTTCTGAGACAAATGAAGGCTATCAAAAGTTTGGATATAAATTAAACGATTTGATAGTGAACATAGAAAGCAATATTTTAAATGTTATAGGTATGTATTTCCCACATGAAGGAAAGAAAGGATTGTACGTTGGGGATTCATACGTTGTTTTAGGTATTCCACAAGGTTCTGCAAAATATTTAAAATTAGCATCTTATGAAAGTAATGGACAAAACGGGCAGTTAATTACCAATTTTATACAAAACATGGTAAACAATGAAGCAAATATAAATCAAATAAAGAATTGTGATATTTGTTTTGTTGAGGGAGGTACAAATGACTTCGGACACGGAGGTAGCTTATTTGGGAAATATTATGATGAAGAAAATACAGACAAACATTTAAAATATGAATTGCAAATATTCAGAAAAACACAATCTGAAGAACTTGCATATAATTCTGTATTTAAGGATGGAAACTTTGTTGGAAGCGGAACCGTAAAAATTACTATCGGTACAGAAAACAATTTGTCGGGAGTTGCTCAAAGTGTTACATATTCAAGTAGTGATACGGTCGAAAGTCTTATTGATAAAATTGTAGAATTAACAATTGATGGTTATACAATATCAAAAGATAAAAACTCTATATATATACAGAGAATTGCCGATGGTATGAACGCATGGGGAGTATTAGATAAGCCCGATTGGAAAATTGCTTTTTCTGTGGATTTTACAGAAGCACAAGAAGTAACCGGGTATATAAAAATGATACAAAACGGTTCCGGATATAATGAAGTGTTTGGATTGTCGCCATATCAACTATTGGCAAATAATAATGCGCCAAATAGTTTTACACAAAAAAATATGTGTGCTGCAATGAAAAGTACGGTTGAAACAATACACTTTTTTAAGCCGGAAATTTTAGTTTGTTTTATTTCGCAACCGGAAAGGGCACAATATGCAACCGATACAATAACGCCGCCATATAGTAAATCGCAGAACGAATTATTTAATATGGCTGAAATATCAATCAGAATGGAAGATACATGTAAAAGATTGGGTATTCCTTTTGTTGACGGTCATTCAATTGGTTGTACTATGTGGAGTTTAGACGTGTACGAATACGATAAATTACACTTAAATGACTATGGAAAAGAGATATTACGCAGGCTGATAGCTAAAACCTTAAATATGTATTAAAATGAAAAGGATTATTTACAACAGCAAATTAGCCCATTTAATATTATGGGCTAATTACACAACAATAACTTTGACGGCATTTGTTTTTACTGAATTTAAGGACAAAACGGAAATGCCTCAAAGTGTACGCAATCACGAATGTACGCACGCCCGTCAGTGGATAGAAATGTTTTTTGCCGGATAGGTAATAATGTTTATATTGCAATTGATATTTGATATTTCGGCATGGTGGTATATATTGCCGTTGTTTTCTTTTTATATTTGGTATGTTTTGGAATGGTTCTTTAAATCATTGTTCAAATTAAAGAACGCATACAAAGACATATCATTTGAAAAGGAGGCTAAAGCGTCAGAAAACGACAATTGTTATTTGGAAAATATGGGTTATTTTGAATGGCTTAAATATTATGGAAAGAATTTTTAATTGGGAACAATGGCGTATTATAGCCGTTTCAACGGTTAGCCCGTTATTTGGGTATGTAACCCCGACAAAAGGGTTTATTTATGCGTTAGTAGTAATGTTTGCGTTCAATATTTGGGCGGGAATGAGGGCGGACGGCGTGGCGATTGTGCGATGCAAAAACTTTTCGTTCCGGAAGTTCAAAAACGCATTGTGCGAATTTCTGTTGTATCTGTTTATCGTGGAGGCGATTTTTGTAATAATGAAAAATTGCGGCGATGAAAATGCGGCGGTTATCGTGGTAAAATCACTAACATACGTGTTTATGTATGTGTATTTGCAAAATGCGTTCCGCAATCTGATTATTGCGTACCCCCGGAATTTGGCGTTACGTATTATTTACCATGTTATCCGTTTGGAGTTTACAAGGGCTTTGCCGTCGCATTTGCAACCGATAATTGACAGATTGGAAAAAGAATTTGGGGACGACCCCGACAAAAACAATAAAAAGAAAGGAGAAAACGAAAATGAGTAAAGTTGTAATTCTTGATGGAGGTCACGGCGTGGATTGTGCCGGGAAACGTTCCCCCATTTGGGGGGACGGTTCCCAATTGTTTGAATGGGAGTTTAACCGTGACATTGTACGCCGTATTGCGGCGATGTTAAAAGCCGATGGCGTAAAGTTTGAAATTTTGGTACCGGAGGAAACCGACGTATCATTGCCGGAACGTTGCCGACGTGCAAACGTTATCCATGCAGATTGCGGCAATAATGCCGTTTTGTTTAGCGTTCATGGGAACGCCGGAGGCGGCACCGGGTGGGAATGTTATACAAGCGTAGGACAAACGAAAGCGGATGCAATCGCAACCGTTCTTTGTAAGGAGGCGGAAAAAGAGTTTGCCCCGGATGGTTGGAAAATGCGTTTTGATTATGTGGACGGCGACCCGGACAAAGAAAGCCAATTTTATATTCTGAAACATACTGTTTGCCCGGCGGTATTATCTGAAAATTTCTTTTTTGATAATGAAAAGGATTGCCGTTTTATGATGAGCGACGACGGAAAAGAAAGGATTGCAAAGGTACATTTTGAAGCAATAAAGAAAATTGTATGAAAAAGTATTTGATTTGGGCGGCAATTGCGATGGTAGTTGCCGCCGTTGCAACAATATGGGTGCAACGAACGAAAATTGAAAAATTGACGGACGAACGGAACAGATACCGGGGAAATACAGAAACATTGTTGCAGGACGTCGAAACGTACAAAACAAAGGATAGTTTGAACGCCGCCAAAGTTGGAGTTTTGGAACTGAAATTGTCGGAGTTTGAAAGATACCGGGCGAGCGATGCAGAATTAATAAAAAACCTGCAAACAAAGAACCGGGAATTGGAGGCGGTAACAACGGCGCAAATGGAAACAATAACCCAGTTACGGGGAACCGTCCGGGATAGTATTGTTTATTTACCCGGAGATACAACAAAAACGGTTCTGAAATGCGTTGATATTTCCGACCCGTGGTTTTCCTTAAACGGAATCACGACACCAGACGGAACGTTTTCCGGGACGTTTGTAAACCGTGACAGCATTTTAATTGTTGCGACCGTACAATATAAAAGGTTTCTTAATTTCCTTTGGAAAACAAACAAAGTAAAGAACCGGGAAATTGACATTATCAGCAAAAACCCACATACAAAAATTATCGGGGTTGAATATATTGAAATTGAAAAATGATTATCTTTGTATCGCAATAAATACTTTTATCCATAGAAAATAAAAAAAATATTGTTTTGCAGGATTAAGCCGGGTTTTTCCCGGCTTTTTTAGTTTTGCCCATTTTTAGCCCCGTAGCGGGCTTTTCTTTCCCGGATGGATAAATTACACATTTCGCCCTAAAAAGTGGCTTAAATCGAAAATTCTACCAAAATAACTATCTTTTGAACCAAAAACAGAATTTTTTGCCATTTTCCGATAAAATAAAAAGAAATTCTTTTGGTAATTAAAATAAAGGTTGTATATTTGCATTGTCAAACAACAACGACGGGGCGTTTTCCCCGAACAATTAAAAGAAAATCAAAATGGCAACAACAATTTACAACGGTTTATTATACACAACAAAAGAAATTAATCGCAATTTCCGCATTAAAATCAACGGTATTGTTGACGGTAAAAAGGTTAACAAGTTGGTAGGCGTTAAAGGATTGATTGAATTGATTGGCGTTGAAATGGCTAATAAGATGTTGCGCCGTGCATTTAATGGCACTGATGATAAAACCGTTTGCAAATAGCGCAGAGGAATAAAGATAAGTTTCTATGTTAAATAAAATATGTAACTTTGCACAACACTAAAAGTTACAATTATGATTTGGAAAGATGTAAAAGGGTATGAGGGGCTTTATAAAGTTTCAAATACCGGAGAAGTTAAAACATTGGAAAGAAAAGTTCTTTGTTTTACGAATGGTTGCGCATAAAAGAACAAATTAAACCACGATATTTTTTATTAGAAAACGTGGCTACAATGAAAGATGATGATAAACAGATTATAGATGATTTATTGGGGGTTGATGGGGTTTATATAAATTCGTCTTTGTTTTCCGCACAATTAAGAAAACGTTATTATTGGACTAATATTCCATTTGACAAAGAAATACAAGACAAAGGGATTGAATTACAAAGTATTTTAGAAAGTGGGTTTACAAATAGAAAGAAAAGTGTTTGTATAGTAAGAAACTATGCTGGAAGTGTTCAAAGTTCAAACGTTGAAAGTTTTAAAAGAATGTGCAATCAACGGGCGAAAAAAGGATTTTTAACCGTGGTATATGAAGAAAAGAACAATCCGGAATCAGTACGTTTGTTTACAAGAACAGAGTTAGAGAAATTACAGACCGTCCCGTTGGGATATACAAATTGCGTTGATTATATGGCGGCGGCTGATTTGTTGGGCGATGGTTGGACGGTAGAAGTTATAAAACATATATTTAAAGGATTGAAATAATAAACAGCCGGGGAGCAATCCCCGGTTTAATACTTAAAAGCCATGCGGTACGCATTAAGAAAGCAGGATAAAATAAAAGCAGTATTGGAAACCGGATATTACGGCGAAATTTACAAATGGTTGTATTATCAGAGTAAGAAATAAAAAGACCCCCGGCGTCATAAATCAATATGCACCGGGGGAATTTTACGCAGTAACCGAGAGCGATATTTGGTTGATGCGGTACCACAAAAATATATTGTTTGCCGTAAATTGCAAAACAACCCGCAAAAATAAATTTGAAATAAAAGTATTTATCTTTGGTAATTAAAAAAAATATTTGTACCTTTGCATTGAAGTTAAGCCCACGCACGGGGATAGTGCGAAATAATATGAATATCAGAAAAGACAAAGAATTGAACATTTTGGCGAAAGCAGCCGGAAAGAAAGCAACAGAAGTTGAAACAATCATTGTAAATCAATTAATCCAAAAGGAAATGATACAAGACGACCCGAAATTTTGGGGATGCACTTTGTTTGATAGTATCGAACGTGACGTTCCGGTTTCTGATGTTGTCGGCATTATCAAAGCAACCGGAATTTCGGTTGTACGTTCCGAACATTTGGACGCATTTCTGAATTTGGTATTGGTCGGAAAAGGAGATTGCCCGGTATGTGGCGGAGAAATGGAAGTTACCGACGCCGATTATAAATGTTGCGGCGGCGATGGGTATTTAACCCCGTATGAATACGAACCGATATTTGAGGAAAAAACCTGCAAACATTGCGGACACGTAGAATAATAACCATAAAAATAAACAATATGAAATTAAGAGTAAATGAAGCAATCGCCCGTTCCGAGGCGAACGGAAAAAAGGTATTGAAAAAGGATATTGCAGCCCGTTTATTTGAGGGTGCAAGCGAAAGCGCACAGCAGGTAAATATGACAAATCTTTGCAACGGGACAACCAAAAGGATTGTCCCGAAATGGGTAGTAATAATTTGCGAAATGTGCGGTTGTTCCGCCGATTATCTGTTTGGAATGGAGGATTAAAACCATGAAAAAGAAGTTTATCGAAAAAATGGAAAAGATGGTTGATGTTTTCTTTTCCGATGCGTGGCAAGCAAAGGTTTTCGCAATGATATTTAGCATTTTCGGAGTAATATGTTTTATTGCCGGATTTTGGAATTATATCCATTTTTTGTTTTCTGCAATGTGTGGATTAATGGTTTATGTATTGTTTAACGAATTAAAGAGCAAATAACATGAGAGCGAAAAAGAAACAGCCGGAAAACCCGGAAAAAAGTATTGCAAACACAATGGGTAACGCAGTAAATGCGGTTAAGAAGTTGGCGGAAGCAATGGGACAATTGCCCGCCGATAAATTCCCGGAAATAAACGATGAACAACAGATTGTCCCCGGATTGGATGCCGTCGAAATAGAACAGCCCGCCGGGGCTTTTGAAATTGTGCCGGGCATGACGGTTGAGGAAATGACGGCAATGTTCTTTGATGGCGCATTAATCGAACCGCCGTATAAAGTATGGCAGCTAAACAGCAAAGGACACCGATATTATTACAAGTTTGACGACAACGGAACCCCGGAATTTTATCCGTCAGTTACAACCATATTATCGCAGACAATGCCAAAATCGGAATTTCTGATTAAATGGATTGCCGACAAAGGTATTGACGAGGCGGAACGATACAAAGCAGAACGGGCGGCGTATGGTACATTTATGCACGCCCAATTTGAGGAACTTATAATTAACCGGGTTTATGATTTGGACGGACTGAAAGCCAAATTAAAAGATTATATTGATAACAACAAATTGCCAGCCGATTTCATTTATTACGCTGATGATTTCAAAAAGGACATATTGGCATTTGCGCAATTTGTTTTGGATTATGACGTTAAACCGTTAGCCGTGGAAATTGCGTTGGTACACCCCGTTCATAATTACGCCGGAATGATTGATTTGCCGTGTACGATGTTATCAAAGCCCGGTTCAAAAGAATACATAAACGCAATTGTGGATTTCAAAAGCGGGCGCAAAGGATTTTACGAAGAAGCGGAAATTCAGTTGCATTTATATGCGATGATGTGGAACGAAAATTTCCCGGATATTCCGATTGACCGTGTTTTCAATTTCAGCCCGAAAGATTGGCGAAAGAAACCGACGTACAATTTGAAAGACCAAACCGACAGCCCGAACGCAAAGAAAATCCCGTATCTTTTGGAGTTGGCAGCAATTGAGGACGAAAAACGGGATAATACATTTACGGCGGTTTCCGGGGAAATATCATTGGATAACGAACCGGATTTGACAAACAATATTGTTTCGCTGACGTTGGCGGAACTTGTTAAAAGCAAAGCCCCGGCGGAAAAGAAAAAGCCGGAACCGGAAAAAGCCGTTACCGTTGAGGATTTGAAGAAAGACCCGGAACCCGAACCACAGCCGGAACAGAATGTTATCAGTTGCGAAAAGTTTATTGATTTGATAAACAACGACGACGACAATTATTCATTATGCCAAACAACAGATATTGGGAACACATACGGCGTAAAATTGGTTGACGAGGGCTTTAATTTAGACCAATACAGATGGTACAGCATAGCAACCAATATTTATAAATGTTCTGACGGGTTTGTTAAAGTGACCGGAGCGTTTCAAAGTTTTTCAGAAATGCAGGGTTGGTCGGATATAGACGTACATTCAGAGGCGGAAAAATTGCAGGGAAAAGAATTGCAAGCGTTTGAATTGAGAATGAAAGCGTATGAAATAGAAAATGCCACGGAACAACAGCCGGAACCCGAACCACAACCGGAACCGGAGGAAAAGAAAACCAAGACCGTAAAGAGAACCACACGAAAAACGGCAAAAACGGCGGAAAACAAGCCCGTCAAGGAAAAGAAAACCGCAAAACGTACAATTACACCAAAAAAAGAAAAAGTGGCTAAAATCGAAGAAAAACAGCCTAAAAAGCCGGAACCCGTGACAAAGAAAGATTTGTTGAATACTGAAATTGATATTTGATTATGAAAGGACGTATAAACATAAACAGACCAACCACCGGCATACAACGTGTTGTTTTGCCACGTGTGGGGTTTATCAAAGTAGGGTACAAGGAAAAGGCGGCAAACGGCAAAGAATACCCAAAAAGCGTTAATTATTTTATACCAACCGGAAAGTATGCAGGATTGTTTACGAAAGCATACGGCGAGAAACCGCAAACAATACAGATTGTTTTCCCGGACGACGCCCCGGAAAAGGTTTGCAATGAAATGTACGAATACCGGGACGACGACGGGCGACGCATAGCATACGGCGACGGGGAAACGTTCTTTGTATGGAACGGAAAACAATATTGTCAATATAGTACAAAGGATTATCCCAATTTGATGGCGGGGGTTGCGGAAAAGCACCCCAACCGTGCCGTATTAAACGGCGGCGACGGATGGATTGTAACGTTAACCGTAACTTTTATTGTTCCGTTGGTTCGTGGCGTTGGCGGGGTATGGCAATTCACGACAAAGGGTACGGCGTCAACAATACCCAATATCCGTGATACATTCGACGCCATATTGGAAGAAAAGAAGTTTGTCAAAGGAATTATCTTTGATATGAATGTACAATTTGCAGTTTCTCAAAAGCCCGGCGACCGTTCCCGTTATCCGGTTGTTACGATTGTTCCAAACGAAAGTGAGGGAAATTTGTTTGCGGTAAAAGAAGCATTTAAGCCCGTACAGTTGTTGGAATAAAAAAAAAGTATTATATTTGTGGCGTAAAACGATCGACCGTTACCGATTGAAAGATATTTGCTAATTAGCTACAAAGCCCCTTTTAGATGTGTAACGGCTCTAATTGGGGCTTTTCTTTTTTAATTATGACTTACAATATTTTGATTGACCAAAGATTCGCCGTTGCAAATGAACTGACTATTGTTCAAACAACAACGCTTGCAGCGTGTATGACATTGCCAACGTGGACTAATACAATTACGGTTGATGGCATTGTTTGGTATCAATATTCAGAAACAAAAATGGTAGATGATTTTCCGTTGCTTTTTTCAATCCCTAAAAGAGTTTACAAAAACATTAAAGAACTTGCAGACAGAGGATTTATTGAGTTGAGTTCTTTTGGGAAAACAAAGTATCTAAGATTTACAGAAAAATGTAAAACATGGAACAGAAGCGAAACGGACTTTAATCAGTCCGAAAACGGACTACAAGACTATAATATTAATATACAGAAGTCCGAAAACGGACTAAACAACAGTCCGAAAACGGACTTTAATCAGTCCGAAAACGGACTACAAGACTATAATATTAATAATAATAATATTAATAATACTATGAAGAAAGAGGCTAAAGCCTCAAAAGAAAATCCAAACGGATTTTCACAAGACAATTTTTCAAACGAAGAAAAAACAGTTAAAGCAAGTATTGTTTATGGGTTTACCCCGGAATTGTTGGACGTCAGAAAACAAGTAATTGATAAAGTTGATAATTACTTTGCAAAACTTGTATTCCCATTTGATAGCGATGAATTTAAACGGAACTTTTATATTTTGATGTGTCAACCGAAATGGAGAACGTCGCAAAAGAGTTTTTCAGCGATACAAGCAAACTTAAATGGTTTGAGTAAATACCCGGAAGAATTTGCGCTGATTCTGATAAAAGAAAGCATTTCAAAAGGTTGGGCGGCGTTAGAATATGATTCAACCCCCGAAAAATACGAAAAATGGGAAAAAATGAAACGTTGCGTAAAGACAGAGCAGCAAAGCAGCAAAGAAATTGCGGATATGATGAAGTATTTAAACAATGATTTTGATTGATATGGGAGCAATTGAAAAAAAAGAAAATACGGCGTTAGAAATATATAATACCAAGCCCGGAACAAAAGCCATTGAAGTACGCCGTAGAATGGTGCAATTGCCGGAGGTTGCCAAAGCATTAAACCCAGTTGAAAAATATGTTTTCGCAGCGTCAACAAAAACACCAATTGCGGAAATTGACGATGCAAAATTAGTTGAAAATCTTTCGTTACTGTTTAAGCGTATAGCAATAGACGTTGGTTATATAATACCACAGAATGAAAATGATTGGAATTATATACAATCCCGGTTGTTGGATATTCTGAAACGTTATTACTCAGATATGACGTTGGCTGATATTAAGATGGCTTTTGAATTGGCGACGACCGGAGAGTTAGACGAATATTTGCCGAAAGATAAACAAGGAAATCCGGACAAAAACCATTATCAACAGTTCAACGCCGATTACTTTGCAAAGATTCTGAAAGCATACAAGCAAAAGCAGACAGATGTAATTGATAAAGCATACAAAGCTATACCGGAAAAAAACAATGAAATTTCGCCGGAGCAAATCCGGAGATTTGAGATACAAAGACAATGGCGGAACCGTTATATTTTCCTTTGCTACAAATACACCGGGAAATTAATATTGGGGCTAACTGATGATATGTTTTTGTATGAATGGTTGCAAAAATGCGGGTTGGCTGATGATGTACAAGTTAAAGAGGACGACCGCAAAGAAGCGTTTGCCCGGTATATGCAGCGTGTAGCCCGTGGAATGATAAACCAATATACGGCGTTTCAAGTTCGCCGGAAAGGAACCGAAAGCCCGGAAATTGATTTTACGGCGTTTGAGGTTGCCCGGAAAAAGGAGATTATAAAAGCATTTGACCGGATGATTTCCGAGGAAATGCAAGTTGATAACTACATGAAGTTTTAAATATGGAACTATTTATTGTTTGCTTTATAATTGGCGTAATAGGTTATTTTACAAAAGCGGGAGGTTATATATGGAAAAAAATATAAGAATTTCAGCAGTAGTGGGAATTGACCCGGGAAGCAATGGCGGTATTGTAACATGGCGCCCCAACCAAAATATAAAAGCAATGAAAATGCCAAAGGATTTAACAGAATTGCGTAATTATTTGGAGTATCTGAAAAGCATTTGTTCGCCGATCATTTTTCTGGAAAAATTGAGCGTGCGCCCGGATGATATAACGCCGGGTGCCGATGGCGTCAATATGGGAAAGTTGTACCGAATACAAAAGATGATGGCAAACTTTGAGCAGTTGAAAGCAATCATTTCAGTTTGCGATGTTCCGTTTGTTATGGCGCATCCTATGAAATGGCAAAACGAATTGAAGTTGCGGGCAAAGATAAGCCAGAAAAAGGAGGAAAAGAGCGAGCGAAAACGCAGATACAAAGAGATTGCCGGGAATTTGTACCCGGAATTGAAACCGACATTGTGGAACGCCGACGCCACGTTGATAATGCACTTTGGACGATACATTTTGCGCAACAACCCCGGTTGGGTGCGTCAGAATTTACCAAGCAATATGCACGAACGTTTGTTTTAGCCCCGTAGAGCGATTTTAATTTCAAAATAGATAAAATATACATGGAAGAAGAAAAAACCCCGCAAATCGAAAATCCTGGAAAAATAACGTTGGAAGAGTTCGCCGAGTTAATTCGACAAATGCGACATAACCAACGCAGATATTTTGCGCAACGTCGCCCGGAAATATTAGCGACCTGCAAGAAATTAGAAAGTGAAGTTGATGCAATTGTTGCTAAAATAACAGATAAACAAATGAGGCTGTTTTGATTTATGCCCGGAATGTATAACGTTCCGGGTTTATTGTTTTTTTTTGAAAATAAAAAGAAAAAATTTTGGCAGTTAAAATGTTATGCGTATATTTGCAGTGTCAAACAACGAAAGACCCCACAGTCTAACCAAAATGCAAAAAGACTGTTGAAAGATTAAGTTCGTAAGAGTAGAAAGTAAGCAACGGTATCTACAAAGGGTTAAATGATGGTTCGGTAACCGATTAAATGAAGTGATAAAGCCAAAATCTTTCAGAGTACGACAAACACCGACCGGGCGGGTTCCCGGATAAATTATAAAACTATGAAGTTATTAGAGATTCACAAAAACGGTATTAATGCGAATAATAATGAAGTTTCATTTTATGGCATAGATTTTCAAACAAAAACATTGATGTTTGATGGAATAGAAAACGTTGAATGTGCAATAGAAATTGCAAAAGAGTTAGGATATAAGATTTCTGAAATACAAATGGTGTTTTGATATGTTTATAGATGAAGTAGGAGCAACCCGGCACGCAATAAGCGACAAAGAGTTGAACGAATTATACAAGCGTTTGGAAAATTTCATTGCTGATTGCACGGTTGAGGAAGCGAAAGAAAGCCGGGACGCATTTGTTAAGGTGCAAACATTGATACACCAAAGAATAAAAGAAAACAAAAAATAATATTAACCCGCCGGGGGAAACCCCGGCACAAACCGAGAGCATTATGATAGTAAAGAAATTAGAATTGGTAAATTTCCAAGTAATTAAAGAGTTTAACGCAGATTTTGACGGTAACGTTTATTTCATTACCGGGGATAATGAGTTGGGAAAATCAACCGTATTAAAAGCAATTGGGGCTTTGTTGACCGGGAACCGTGACGCCGTATTGAAGAACGGAGAAAGCAAAGGTTTCGCAAAAATGATTGTCGGCGACGACGGCGAGGAATACGAGGTTGAATTGAAATTCACGAAAGCAAACCCACGTGGCACGTTATCAATTAAATCAAAGACAACCGGAATGAAAAGCGATAACGTTTCTATGTTGCAAAAGATTTTCGGTTATACAGATTTTGACGCCGTGGAATTTTCCCGTTGGTCGGAAACCGCCGAGGGACGTAGAAAGCAAATTGAGGTTGTAAAGTCTTTGTTGCCGGAAGAAGTAAGAACAAGGATTGCCGAAATTGATACAACCGTTGCCGGGCTTAAAACAGAACGTACCGGAGTAAACCGAGATTTGAAAACCTACAAATCCATATCAGACGCAGCCGGGCAGGGATTGACAACGCAGGATTTGAAAACGTATGCCAAACAAAAGGACATTACGGAACTGATGAAAGAACAAGCCGAAAACGCCCAATTGATAGAAAAAGCAAAAACCGTTCGTTCGGCTTTGGAGCAAAGAAAAAAGCAGTTGGAAGAAATTCCGGAACGTTTAGCAGAGGTAAAAGCGACATACGAAAAAGCCATTGAAGAAGCTAAAAAGGCGATAGAAAGAACTGAAAAACTTTACAAAGAAGCTATTGCACAAATAGAAAGTGAAAAGGCAGATTATGAAGCACGAAAAGCAAATGCCGAAAAATGGTTGGCTAATTATGAAGAAAACAACCCGGAAAAATTAGATACAGCCGAGCAGTTGAGAAAAGCCGAGGAACACAACAAAATGGCTGCAAAGGTTGCCGATTATCTTTCAAAGAAAAAACAAGCAGACGACAAAAAAGCAGAAGCGGAAAAGATGGATTCAGAAATTGCGGAATTATCCGCCGAGCGTGAAAAACTTATTTCGTCGGCGAAATTGCCGATTTCCGGACTTTCGTTTAGTGATGATGGGTTGGTATTGAATGACGTCCCATTTGTTGCCGGAAAGGTTTCAGATTCGCAAATAATGGAGGTTGCCGCAAAACTGATTATTGCAAGTAACCCAACCGTGAAAGTATTCCGCATTGCGAGGGGCGAAAGTTTGGGCGAAAAGAGATTGCAAGCAATTATTGATATTGCCAAGAAAAACGGGTTCCAAGGATTCATTGAAGAAGTTAAAAGAGGGCAGGACGATTTGATTATTGAGGAATACACAGAAAGCGAGTAATTAACCGGGGCGTCGGTTCCCCGGCGTCCCTTAAACAAAACAATATGAAAGTTAAAGAAATGACAATTGCGGACGTGTTGAAAACACCCGCTTTTTATAATAATCTGAAAGTGGTTATTTCCGATTTGGAAAACACCCGCAGAAAAGCCGGAATGATGGCGGACGCACCATTGAAGCGGCACCCGATAGACCGTTTGCAGGAACGAGGAGTTTTTGAACCGGGACAAATGACGGTATTGTATGCAAATGCAATGGATAAGAAGTTGCAGGGATATTCAAGCAGCGAAAGAACGTTTATTTTGAAAGTAGGCGGCGAGGCTTTTAATAAGACAATGAAACAATTTGTTGACCGGGAAAAGAAAGACAATGAAACGAATACCGAGGAAGCTAAAGAAAATTGCTAAAAATGCAATATCATACGGAACGAATGAATTTTACAATTTCTACCAAAGATATAACCTACCTAAAAATGGAGTTGTATTTTATATTCCCGGAAATATAAAGAAAAACAAAAAGGGACATCATGTTGTAAAATTCGGAAAGAAAGTAAGAGAAGCGTATTATAATGGCTTATTTGATTTTTAAGTATGAAAAAAAGAGAGATAACAGCAACGGGAATGATTAATAATAACGGCGGTTTACAAATGTACATGGGGGAATTAAATCAATTCTTTGCAATGCACAAAGGTAGCCGCATAATCGCCCGTTTTATTGTAGCGTCGCCCGGTTCGTCAGAGGCTTTGAAAGGTTATTATTTCAATTACGTTGTACCAACATTCAGAACCGGAATTTGGGAGGCGGGCGAACGTCTGACAGAGGAACAAACCGAACGCCGATTGCGTGAGTTGTCCCCGGTTATGTATGAGCAGACCCCGGATATTAACACCGGGAAATATGAAACCCGGTTGCGGACAATTGCAGAGTTGAGCAATACGGAATTGATAGAACATATTGAGCATTTGAAACAGATTGCCGCAGAGGAATACAACACGTTTATAGACGACCCAAGAAGCATTTAATATGAGGCATTATTCAGAATTAAGCCCGTTGGAAAAGAAAGCGAGAGAGGCAAGCGGGCGGATTAAATGTACGGATTGCCCAATATATAAATTATGCAAGACAAGCGAAATGTTTATTGATGCGTGCGATTTTATTTATTTGTCGGCATTTAAAACCGGGTATAATACCCGTAAAAAAGAAACAAGAAGATTAAAAAAGAAAAAATAATATGTTTTGCAAGTGTAACCAACCCCGTAAATGTTACCCGTTGAAAGATTGGCGGGTTATCCGGTACCAATATACGCCGCACGGATATAGCCGGGTTAAATGTTTGAAATGCGGTTGCGTGTGGATTACACGGGCAAATTATGTTGAACAAACGCCCAATAAAGACGGGCAAAAAAGATTTTTTTAGTATGGAATTAAACGATAAATCCCCGATGCCGCAAGGCAAAATTAAAGGGCAACCGATGGAAAACGTACCGTATTGGCATTTGCTTTGGTTGGATGGAAAACCGTTTTGTAACCGGGACGTCCAAAAGTATATAGACGAAAACCGGGACGTTTTGGAGTTGGAGAAAAAGCGGGATAAATACCGCAATGAGAGCGAAAACAGTAATTAATGATTTAATATTTAAGGTTATGCAAAAATTTGATTTGAAAGATGTTTTGACGTTCGATTGTGAAACAACCGGGTTGCCCCCAAAGGGCGCAAAATGGGACGTTGATTTTGCGGAATTTCCAAATATTGTGCAATTGGCATGGGCGGTAAACGAAAAGGAACGTTCCTACATTATTAAGCCGGAGGGATGGGAAATACCGGAAGCGTCAACAGAAGTTCACGGAATTACAGCAGAGAGAGCAAACGCCGAGGGCGTCCCATTTGCTGATATTATAGACGAATTTTTGGAGGATTGCGAAAAAGCCCGTTTGTTAGTAGGACACAACATTTACTTTGATACGTCAATTGTAAAAGCAATGATATTGCGAATTATGGGGCGTGAGTATTACGACGCAAAAGCGGAGGACGCATTGTTTAAGGGCAAACGAATTGATACGATGATGAAAACAATTAAATTTGTTGGCGCATTGTATGCAGACGGACGTCCGGGCAAATATCCGAAATTGGAGGAACTTTACAACAAGTGTTTCCCCGGCGAAACATTCCCGGCGCATGATGCGTTGGAGGACGTGAAAGCCTGCAAACGTTGTATTCCGGTTTTGGTGGAAAATGGTATTATAGAACTGAAACCAAAAGAATATCCGGCGGAACAATTGAAGTTTAACCCGGAACCGGAACCCGCAAAGACCAAAAAGGTAAAAAGGGAAGTTTTAGTTCACGACCCGAAACCGATATTTGCACCGGATGCAGAGCCGGAAAACAAGGTTGCAAAATTGTTAAATGAAACAGACTTTTAAATTATGAACGAAAAAAAAATGTGCATTGATTGCGTGGATTATCCGGTATGTTGTTTGTCCGGTCGTTGTGCTGATGATGAACCGTGCGAGTATTTCCAAGAAGAAACCGACCCGGAGGAACCGGGAAACAATAAAGATTAAAAATTATGAGCGAAAAAAAACAAAATGTTATGCCGATTCCTACAAAGGAAAAGTTTTCATTATCGAAAGTAAAGTTATTGAAAGATGGCGGGTTAGACGTACATTATGAAGTAACGGAAGTTGTCGGAAATGAGAGTTACACGAACAAATACCATGTATTGAGTGCAAAAGACATACACCCGGATTTGCGTCATTTGTTTAATGATTTGCGCCCGATTATGGGACGTGTATTCAACATAACGTCATTTAAAACCATGATGGCAACGCCGGAGTTTAAAGCAACAAAGAAACAAACAGATATTGCGGAAAGTTTTGCCGAGGAATGTTTGAATAATATCGAAGTAAGGGGCGTTTCTTTGTCCGGGCAGGATGATAACGTAGGCGTCGTTTTAACCGGATTGTTTACCATATCAAACAATCAGAAAACAGCAATCAATACCCCACGAATGAAATATAACGTTGAAACGTTCGGTTTTGAGGAAGAGTTGGAAAACATTGTTTGCGATATTGAAAACGAGGTTTACGAATTTCTGTTTGAGGGCAAAAAGGCGCAAATGGATTTGTTCGGGGCTGATGGGGAACCAAACCCGTTAGTTTACGTAAATGATGCAGACAACGAAAATGAAAATGATATGTTCCCGGAAATGGCAGACCCGGCGGACGATACAGACAATATGTAATGGAGCCAATATTGTTGACCGAGCGTTGCGAATATGAATATTGCGTTGCACGTGGTTACGAACCGTTATTGGATATTCGTAATTTTCGGTTAGATATACGGTTGCGTGTTGAGTTACAACGGGAATTGTTCGGGAATTGCGTTTTAGGACGTGGCGACATTCCCGTTGCCAACCAACGGTTTTTCCGGTGGGTTTGGGAGCATAAGCCGCACAGATGCGAGGAATGTTTAAAGCCGTTACGGA
>ERZ1106948.104-NODE-104-length-41554-cov-34.218849_pt1 | contig 41554 bp, 71 predicted proteins | sample MGYA00403673_ERZ1106948 | MGnify/ENA primary metagenome ERZ1106948 (study PRJEB35170, sample SAMEA104062409) | human gut metagenome | biome: human gut; feature: human-associated habitat; material: faeces | place: Denmark | collected 2012-05-07 ...
CAAACTCCTGCTACCATGGACTTTAACTTCTCCTGGTAAACGTATAGCTGAAGTTTCGCTTACGCGTGTTTGTTTGGGACTACACGGACAATCTGATTATGAAGAAGGCGATTGCGTTGTTCGATATCGACGGCACGATAACGAGTCCGAGGAGCGTACTGGATCGGCGGATCTGTGAGGGGTAGACAATCACGGAAGAAATGAGGGAATTCCTGCTCTATCTGCACTCGTTTGTCGATATCGGCTTCGTGGGTGGCGCGTCGTATGAAAAGCACGTCAAACAGCTTGGGATGGATCGTTGAAGCCTGCTTCTCGGGGTGAGGCCTAGTGATTTCAAAAACGGACTATCTGTTTTCTCAGAACGGAACCAATGCATACAAACACAACGTGCTGTTTCATCAGATAGTTGTCCGTTTAACGGAACCCTGATCCGTAGAGCATAAAGGACTTGTACTCGGATTCGCAGTTGAACCGGTTTATCAGCTCCTCTCTTCGTTATCTGAGTGAGCTCGATCTCCCGTTAAAGAGGTTTGGGTGGGCTATGCTTCTCATGACAGAGGTCAGTTTATTGACTTCCGGTCATCGATGATCAACATTTGTCCAATGGGTCACAACGCCACTTCGCAAGAACAATCGGCGTTCGAGAAGTACGACAAGGTAGGAGTGGCACTTGTGTCCCACCCGTAGGAGCATCACATACGCAAGGACATGATCGACTACTTGAAGGCGTCCTTCCCCGACCTGCATTTCGTGTATCTCATTGGGGGTCAGTCCTCTTTTGACGTTTTTCCGGAGGTACTAGTGCTGTCGCGTGGTAACAAACAGGGAATGGACAAGTCCTACTGTCTCCAGTTCCTCACCCAATACGAGCAGATCTTCTTCTTTGGCGACAAGGTGCAGCCCGTATGAGTTGCTTGGTCTCGGTCACGTGATAGGGAGGCAACGACCACGCCATATACGAAGACGCGCGAACCATCGGTTATCACGTTCACGGACCGGAGCACACGAAGGCACTGTGCACGTCTCTGTTCATCCATCCACAATAGTTCTACATCTTGTAGACCTTCTGGTCGCGTTTCTTTGTTTTCATCACACTCGACTCGATCAAACAGTCGATATTGAACAGGGGAATGCCGTGTTCTCTCATTTTCTATGCGTCATCGAGAGGTAATGGCGAGCACCTTCCTCCACAGCAACTTCACGTAGAACTGCTCCACGTCTGGAGGGAACGACAGGTTCTGTTGTTTGCACATTTCTAGTTGCTGTAGCAGCACGACTTCTTCGCTCGAATCAAGAAGGTTGGGAGTGTGCGACATGCTCCGCTCTGTCACTCCGTATCTGCATAATTATCATAATGACTCATGGACAAACCGATTAGGACGGAAGGCGTGTTCAACAAAGAGAACAGTGACTGTGATGGTGTCTGTGACGATGATGGTGTCGATGCTTCTCTCGCGATTCCTTTCCTTTCGTTCCTGCATTCTCGGTATCGCTGTCACTGACAAGTGTGTACAGCTGCTTGTTCTTCAAATCGACGAAACACTCCCACTCCATGTGACCCGGCATTCCACACTACGCCTCACACCACGACGGGACGCAAACACGACTACACACTGCCTTCCGGATGGCGCCCACTTGAATGCCGTCTGTGTCCGCGAAGTAACCCTCCTATTCGTGAGAGACGATGCGATTGATCACATCGTGCTTGTTTGTGGGATTGAGGTCCTGGCCCGTGCTTTGGTTGCACTCCTTCAGAGACAGCATCATTCTACGTGAGAACAGGTGCAGAGGCCTACTTGGGTTTTCCATCTGATTCATACACTTTCAGCACCTTTACATACACGTCCTTGCCTTCCTTCGGTGGAGGCATATCCAACGGGTATTGGTTCGTGTAAACGAGTCCATCGAAGGTGAATTGGGGTATCTAGATCTGATGGTTCCAATCATGCTGAAACCCGCACAAATGCACCAAAATCAAGGACGCGCTTCACCGTTCCTTTGTACACGCTGTACACACTCGGCTTGCTGATCCGGTCAAATACGCTTTCTTTTGCGGAAGACGAGCGTTCTGTATGTCATTCGCACCATTTGCATGGACGTTGGGGAATGCTGCTCTCTCCCATATCGATCGCAAATGTGTCCGAATCGTTATCAAACGCGACGCTGGAATCGTCCGAGTCCTTCATCGCCCTCGTTGCGGGAGAATCCCTCTGTTTGCTAACCGGTACATCTCTACCGAATTCGTCTTTGCTATTCAATATTAGGTGTCATGCAGATGCACATACCCTGATTGATTTCCCCGATAATCGGGTCTCCCATTTCGCGGATGCGAACGATGCGAGGACCGTGATCTGGACCGCGACCTTCGTCTAGAATCGTCCGAGCTGTCAGAGTAGTGCCTTCGACCGCCACTCATTGATTGTGAGACTGGATGGAAGGATCGAAGCGTGTCGGAAGAAGGGGAGGATCGCCAACGTGAAAAGGGAAGGATAGGAAGTGGAGGGAAAAGGATGGTTGCTGCCCGTGGGTTACATTTCCTCCGATATGCAGCAGAGCGCAATCGAAAACGTACGGAATCGAATGGAGTGTGTTCCCGTAGTTTATTTCCAAAGTGGATGCGTTGAGTTCTCACATTGAAGAGAACAAACGGTGCTTACAGAAGAAGTTGGTGGAGTACGATGCGCTTCTCAAGAAGCAACAGGAGGGTCGTGATGGCGCTTGCCTTCCATTGTAGAGGAGCAGATACTTCAGAGAGAGAAGTTGCGGCTGAGTGAGATGAAATTGCGTTTCGGTTCGGTGCGTTCCTCACATCCAGGCAATTCCCAGGTGGAGCACAACGAAATGCAGTACACCTATCATCTTCAGATCGTGCAGGGTGAATGCACACGATTGAATTCTGTGCTGTGCGCAAAGAGAGCCGCCATCCATCGTTTGGAGAAGAAGAAGGAAGAGCTGGAGTGCCTGGAAAAGGAGGAGAAGGCGGAGTGGGAAGGCGTGATTGAGTCCCTTGTGCGTAACGAAGCGGAGGACTCTTGGGAGGAGTTGAGTGGTGTTGTTGGAGTGCCTCTTTGTGTTTACCGTTCAGAAATCGGAGATAAATACGCTGGATCGTGCTCTGAGTGAGAGACAAGAGCATTTGAACGCATTGCAAGAGGATCTGGACATACTCCTTCTAGAGAAGGTGGAGCGGCAAGAGGAGTATTCGCACTTAATGGAGGAGTGGAAGTCGAAGCAGAATCGAGTGGACCTGACAATCGCGTCTAATCCATAGGTTCTTCAACTCAACCAACGGCGCGTTCTGTTGAATCAAGAGTACAACGATCTGCGCCAACAGTTGATGCGGAATCAGAAGGAGGCGTATCTGAAAGGGAGTGTGGACGTTGTAACGCAATTGCTGGTATCATGAGCAATAGAAGGACCGGGGATTTCGAACAGCGGCAACCATCATGAATGAAACGAGAGAATGGGAATGAGAAGTGTGTTCTGTGATTCGTCTTCTATTGCGTTGTTCCACATTCGATTGTATTGTTTCCTTTCACAACGCAACCGTCCAAACGCACTATCTTCTTCTCTATTCTTCTCTTGATCATGAATTCGAAGCTGCTCGTTCTGTCTCTCGTTTGCGCGGTCTGCTATTCCGCAAACCTGAAGTCTCCCATTGTGTTGGCGTCGTCGTTGCTCCTCTTATTTCGATCTCATCCATAGGAAGAAGAGTTTCGGAAATGTGAGTACGCGCGTTTCGAGCGGTGTTTATTGTAGATTGTGGTTCTTTTCTCTCAGAGTGCTGGAACAGTGATTCTTGCTGGTGTCACGTTATGTTCTAGATCACAAAGTGATTACCACGCTCTATGGCTTTGTTGATGGACTGCCTACCGATCTCATTGTTGCGCACGATGTGTGGCTCAATCCGTCGTGCAGTGGTGATGCTGCATACCATGTTCGTATTACCGGTGACATGTATGTGCTGCTTCGTTGACTAACGTGTAGTGATGGACAAATGCATGGTAACACCACGCGTAGCGCCCATATTCTCGCCTGATGCAATAGACATTTATGGAGATATCCGTTATCATGCAGTGTACATGACCTTCTTCTTGGAGTCCGTGTATGCGAAGTGGAAATGTGACTCTCCTATTGAGCGCGGCAAAGAATTCAATGTCATGTGAGAAAGTCGCTCCCATCTCAATTGTAGAGACAAGAATTGTGTAGATGAGCTTGGGAACGACGCGTTTTTTTATTACAGGAATGTGACGGCGGAGGTGGAATCGATAGACTTCACGTTTACTGGTAAGCAAGAGCGGGAAGAGTGATGCTCAGAAGACTACCTGATGCATGCAAATCATCCCTTCTATAGAACCTCGTATTCTGGCTGCTCTGTGTCCGTTAAGGTGGGCGGCATTGTCGCGGCTCTCTTCCTCGTTGTCGTGGCGCTGCTCGTCGGCATCGTTGTTGTGATTACGAAGGTTGCGAAGAAGGCGAAAACGAGCAAGAAGGAGGACGCCTCTCGCAACAATCTGTTATACAACTAACAAACACGGGCTTGGGGTTATTCGTACAGATCGTTGCATATCCCGACGTGAGATTTGTTGACATACACTTGTTCTGTCTTGGCCATGTACACGTTGCAGAGTTTACGCATCTTGCCCGCCAGGCCTGCACGAGCGTACAGAAGATAACTCTTTCGGAATGAGGAGCTAATCGTGAAGGCCATCCCGCAAAACGACTCGTGGTGCACAAGATCCATCGCAAACGACCTTGTCAAAAGATAGAAGTCATATCCCATCAAACGAAGCTGATCGACAAACTGAACCTTGTTGCATCCATAGTTCACAAAACGCTCATCAAACAGAAGCATATCGTGGTAATAACGCAAAAAGAGATATCTATTCGTCAGCGAGAGGAACATCGCCAACGGCTCTTGTAACCGGTTCTGGAAGCACTTCATTTTTAGCACGGGCCCCTTCGCGCTGTACCACCGCGTCGTCAAATACCGCTACGCGTCAACTCTCGCAGCGAGCACTACATGCTGCACTCCCTTCTCTTTGGAGTGGGAGCACTCCCTCCTCTGAACACAGTTGATCAGTTCCTCCTTGTTCTTCGGGAAGAGTGACTCGCTCCTACGTTTGAAGAAATGGCAGAAATCGGCACAATAATGCGCACTCCAGAAGCGTTGTGCAATTCTTCAGAATCGGAGCCTGTCGCAAGAACGACGCTGGAACAATCACGGCAGACGTATTCGACTCCAAAATGGACTGCGGAAGATGCATTAGCTCATCGAACAGATTGCCTAGAAATGAATGACGAAAACCGAACGCACTCATCGGCCACATGTCCATGTCCAACACGACGAAGTGCGTCGTACGAATCGCCTGGATCGCAACATTCCGCAGGCTATTCACGTAAAACGAGTTGGATGAGTTCGGTATCACGTAGAGAACAACGGACACGCGCTCGGGGAGGTGAAGGCCGCTCACCAACTGCGTCGCGGACTTCACATTCTTCTTCTTCACCTGCAGAGCAATCGTGAAGTACGATGGCCATCGCTTCAGGAGATAGGGCATGAACGCCAGACGCTCTTCGCTACGCGTCACGCACCTCCATTGCGATTACGTGCACGAGGTCACGATTGAAACGCTAACGGGTCCCGAAGCTCTTGAAATGCGTGAACGCTCTACGAGTGATGATCTAGAGATAGATGGACGTGAATACGGAATCACGGCGCCGTCGTTGATAATCACGCAGGATTCGCAGTGAGCCTTTTCGGAATTCGGAATGAGCAGCTGGAAATCGCGAACGCCTACGATGAAGAGTCAATCACGCCCAAACGTTGTTCGAAGGGCGAAAGCGTTGGAGACGGTTCTTCGTACAGTACCGATGCATCACTCCGAGTCGCATTGCCATTTGCGAGAAAGGAGTTGGAGACGATTACCTTTTGTTGTTCGGCACTTTCAGTTTGCCCCGTTGAAACAGGATCAAGTGGCTTCTCAACGTCGTGCTTTTGAGCAGATGAGGCCCTGCTGATCTTGTTATCTACTCATCAGTCCCTAACCCATCGCACACAATAGGATAGTACATGAGAAGGATAAAGAGACGGAGAGGCCTATGCATGACTGAACGCGGAGGAACGAAACAGGGTACACCGAAAACACATCCGGCTTTCTTCCAGAAAACAACTGAAAGTAAACGCCGTATGAACTATTCTTGAAATGGGGGCGGGACGGTTACATTAGCCAAATGACTGCCAACAGCAACAGAAAACGAACCGAGAACATAGCCAATTCCAGTTGCGAAGAATGCGCACTTCCTGCTTCGGTTTCTTGTCCTTCGGTGAAGACCCGAAATCAACGTGTTTTTTGGAACAACCGAGTGCTTGGGACAATCGCGTTGAGAATGAATGCTCCCATTCCGACAGGCACTGCCGTGACCGAAGGAGATCCAAGTATTGCTGTGTTGTACCTTGCATTGGGGTGGTTTCACGGTTAGCATGACGGAGCCGCTCATGAATCAGAGTATTCGTTGCGATTGCTACCAGCCGTAGAAGCGAACCTAGCTGGGACCGGAAACGGCTCGTTGATTGACGAGAAGCGCACGCATGCTTTGTCAGTCGGAATCAAGTGTAGAGCGGAGAGAGAGGCGAAGCGAGTGGATTCCGTAAAGAGCCTGACCGTGTCTTCATCCGTGCACCTGGTTTGGTTTCCTGTTGTCTCTGATCATAGGTCCTGACGATCTTCATTGCGATGGTGGCAAATGCCAATGTGTACTTCAAACTCAATGTGCCCTGTCTTGTCTACGGCGTCCTCGACCTGTGTCTGCTTCTCACGGTCGTGTACATGAAGAAGTACATGAAGACGACGGCAATCCTTCGTTCTCCCTGTAATGCGTAGACACTCACCCTGGTGAATGTGGCACTCCTGCTCTCTGTCGTATTCGGTCTTGATCACTTCGTGAACGGGGATATTACGCTTGCGGTGATCTGTTGTTGTTATGATTTCTTGTCTTTGCTGTTCTATGTACCGTTCCCCTTTCATCGTCACGGAGTAGGTATTCCAGCTGAAGTATTCCCTTTTCTTGTGCTCTGTTTGTTCAAGCAACCCGGCCAACTATAACCCAAAAGCTTCCAAAACTCTTTGGCAATCCATTCTCCCCACGTTTCAGTGCTGGGCGTGCTCTGGATTGAAGGAGGCTCGATTGGGACAGCCTCCTCTTCTTCTTCAATGTCCTCTTCCTCAACCTCTTCTTTCACCTCCACCGCCTGTTTCTCCTTGTAACGCTTGTACGCGTTCATGAGTTGGCGCTTCTTCACGTTTTCATCGCTCGTGCCTACACGTCATTGCGCACTGCAGACTGTACAGGAATACACGAGAATACAGAAGGCTAGCGTGATGGAGAGATACAGCACTCCCCGTAAGCACCGATCTTTGATGGCGTCGTTGTACAGCTTGGCGTACGCTTCCGGATCGACGCACAGCACGTCAAAATCCAGGTCGTCTTTCACGAATGGGGACCTGCTGAAGAAGATGCCTCGTGTGGGGATAATGTGGCATCGCGTCAACGATTTCTACGATAAAGAGCGAGACAGAGACCCACTTCGAACTGCTTCAACTCAGATGACTGCACCGGGTTATCGGAGAAGTTGCATCTGCAGTAGTAGCGGATGGGCCATCCGTAGGTGATGTCAAACACTTCCGTCTTCCCCTTTGAAGTGACCCTCTTTACACCAACACGGATAAATCTGTGTCCTCTCCTCTCGATCAGGTCCGTACAACGCTTTATGAACAGCTCCTTGCTTGGATCCTGAAGGGCGTAACTGCCAAAGAAATGCCTGGGAATTGGCCCCCTCCACACAGCCAATGGACGTGTGCTACTGCGGGCGGCATAAATGAAGTATTGCATTTCCTTTCTCTAGCGATGCGCCGCCACTTCTGCGAATCCAGAAATGCGCGAAATCGGCCCGATTTTGATCGTTCATGACCTGCTTTCAAAAACAGCGTGTTGGAATCGAGTACTGTAGCCTGTCCGTATTCGTCGAGCCATTCCGATCCCATGTTGACGGCTCAGGAAGTATCTGTGTATGAGCGCTTTCGTCCGCAGCGAGTTGCTTACGGAACGTCTTCGCTACCGATACGGAAGGAAACGGATCATTCTGTTGTGGTTTCCTTTCCGAGTTCGTCGGCTGTCGCGTTTGGAGTCTTGCGTGACACATAGTATTACAGAGAGGGAGTTCGCACGAGTGTCTATCCGTGTTCCGCCGTTCTCGATGGATCCTGCTCGCAAGTGGGAGTTGTTTGCACTTCTTCAGCGTAGGAAAGCGTATTTGTGACGTGCTGCAAGAAGTCAATCGAGCAGTTGTTTCTCCAGCAGAATGCGCTGATTGTGGTCTACGGCGTGACAGGCAGCGGCAAATCGTATACGATTCTGGGAAATGACCGGTTTGGCTATCGAGATGGATTCATCGTAGAGAGGCAGGTGTGCTGCTGCGGTCAGTGCGATGTCTTCTGGAATACCGCTCCAAACAGTCCGTTATGGGGCAGATGGGCGTGTGTTTAAAGATGTCCGTCGTCTACGTTCATAGAGACACGTGCATTGATCTTCTAAAGCAGTCGTTTATCGGTCTCCATAACACGTAGGGAATCCAATGTCACCAAGGGCGTTGCTTCGTCGCGGTCGACCGCTCAATTCCAAGTAGCCTCTCTGTCTTCCGTTCATTCGCAGGAGAGTGAGTTTTCTACAGAAATGGAGTTCCAATCTCTCCTCGTGAAGTCGCTACGGAACCGACAGTCGTATGAGGTGGCGAGCGGCGTTTCCTCCGCGCAGTGTCACACCGTTTTCACTATCCGGTTGTACCAATGTCGTTGCGCCTCGTTCCGCGTGATCCGTAGACACCAGGACGCGATTGATGCCGATCTCTGTTCTTCACGTGGTCGACCTCGCCGGGTGCGAGACTCCAAAGGAAGTCAAAAGCCGGTCGAAGATCGATTCGGACAAGGACTCCTGCGCGTCTTCTCTACACGCTCTTCTTCGCGGCATTGCGCGTGCCTCAAATCCGTCAGCCGTGAGCGGTGCTCAAGAATCCGTCGTGTCCTGCCAGTTGGTGTCGCTTCTGCAGGAGCATTTGCTATCCACAAAGAAAGGGGCGATTTCTGTCATTCACACAATGAACCCCCAACTGCGCGACTTTGAAGATACTGTGTCCGCGCTGAATGCGCTGAAGACGATTCCGCTTTCGCAGCAACAGAATTCGCGTCTCACGGACGATCATTTCTGGGATGATCTCGACTTGTGCAGGGAGTGTTTCTCGAAGAAAGACCTGATCGAGGAGCACATTCGCGACATGGTTGTGACGGAGCTGCACGAACGGTGTCAGAACCCGCTGAGTTCATCCGATTCCAATTCCAAGGAGAAGTGTCTGTCCTTCACAATTCAACAAATCGTACTGCAGCAAACGCTATTTCATCCAATAGATCCAACGAATCGACATATCCGCTGATCTCAAGATGCAGTCAATCATCACACTCCTTCGAGACTACGACGCGGAAGTGAGGCGCATGGAGCAAGAGAAGTCCCGCGGTACTACTAGACGCTAAACATCACGAATAGTCACGAGTTGTTCCGATCGATTGAGCAAGGAGTGTCAAGAATACAAGAAGAAGGTGGCAGATTTGGAGGCTATTTTGGGTATACTTTCACCACACTCCCTCACGCTTAGACGAGAAGAACGCCGAGATTCTCCAACTCAATTCGCTCATCGGGCTGCTGAAGAAGTCCCCGAGAAAGTGGGTCGCCACAACCGCCAATCATTCTCCCCCAAAACCGCTCTTTTCCTTCCCGCAACCGTCTCCCGTGCAACGCGCTCCGATTCCGCGCAAGTCGCCCCCACCTCCCCCTCGTTTTGCCACCCCTCAGTCGTCACCAAGGTCAAGTCCCCCACCTCCCCCTCGTTTTGCTACTCCTCAGCCCTCACCGAAAGCGAGTCCTCCCCCACGTCCCGCCACACCTCCATCCTCCCCGCGGGGCTCGCCGCCTCCGCCGCCGCGCAGTCCACCGCCGCGCAACGCGCCTCCTTCTCCTTCGCGGTGTTTTGCGATCGACCCGGTGGAGATTTCGGACCTGGACACGATGCAGAAGACGCCGTGGGGGCCGTTGAAGCGGCCAGTGAACGTGGCGTTACAGAAGAAGGTGAGCGACATGGGAAAGCAGCGACCGAGCGACGAGTTCGACAGCCTGGCGTCGGAGATTCGCGTGTGTGACATCGAGGCGACGATCAAGGCGACGCTGCACCCGCCGAAGAAGCGGCAGTCGAACGGGGAGTACTGCCGTCCGTCGTTCATAAACGGTTTGTACGATGAAGTGATGGAGAGTATCGACAAGATGTGTTTGGGTTTGTTCAACAAAGACTCCATTCGTCCCACGAATCGTTCGCCTCATCTGCGAGAACGGTGTGGTGATAGTGTCTCATGCCGTCACAGTTCCAGCACTGACTTGTGTAGTTCAGAATCAGTCCATCTCGTCCCCCCGAAAACCTACGCTTTACACGCAGAGAGAGCACGGTACAGCTCGCACGTCCTTTCCCGAAAACAGCAACACGTCGCGACGTCCATGTGCCCCATCAACGTGTTGATCACCTCGCCCGAGTCGAGGTCGATCACCTTCACGACGCAGTTCTTTCCGTCAGGGTAGCACAGATAGTCCTTCTCTCTATCGCTCACACCTTCCGTCCTGTCTCACCCGTCGCCCGCGATACAGGGCTTGAGAATGACGTTGCCCCACGGCGCGATGCCCGAAACCGTCGTATTCGTCGGAGTCAGGGTATGGGCGTGAAACACGGACACGGGGTCCGATGCGGTGCCGCACGTGACGATCAACCGACCATCCGATGAGTAATGACACGACGTGACGGAGACGCGTGGCGTGAAGGAATAGGTGTGCTCTGATAACGGATATGTTCTAGGGACGATTCTGCCTTCCCGCGCGCGCCAGATGAATGCGGTTCCAGCACTCCAAGAACGCACTTCTCTCCAGGCTTTCGGATATCAAAGAGAGTTGCGGTTCCTTGATTGTCGCCGACCAACAACTCGTACTCGTTTCTACGCATGAGAAGGAGGAGAGAAGGAGACGCTGGATTCCAGCAGCAACACGTGCTGATTCCCTCGCTTCCGACGACCGTTTGGATGTGGGAGCAGGCGAACAGGTCCACCAGAGTCACGCCATTGATCCCATTGCACACGGCGGCAACCTTGTGACGGAACGGACCGCTCGTTGGCATCTGCACATCTGCCACGGGATTCTTGAAGTGGATGTGGGAGACGACTGCGAATTCGTTCGTATCCCAAATCTAGGGCTCACGAGAAGGAGTTAGAATATGCATTCACGTATCTATCGGCACCGGAGGAGATGAAGAGACCCGCATCGAGCGGATACCACGACAGCGAGGTGATCATCTTGCGGTGGCATCTGAGGGATGACTACGCTGAAATGCGCATACTCTGGATTGTTAGCTGGATTGGAGGAGATCGTCTCCCTTCGACAGTGACTTCGATCATCCAGCACGCGCAAATCAAAGAGACGAATCGTCCCCATGTTATCTCCGGAGAGTAAACTACCCAATACGATGAACATCCATGACTACTATTGATTGGAACTGGGATCGATCCGGATACAGTTCACAAACTTCTTATCCGCTACCTCCAGATTCCGCTGCGACAACGACAGCTCTCGGAGCTGCTTCTCAAAGGACCATTGACTGAGTGTTCTTTTCGCGGAATGCACGTCGTATCCCCTCTGAACCGCTGTCCTCAGGAATACCGTGTCATCCGTTTTCATTTCTGTCCTCCTCCTTCTTTCGACAACAAACAGGAATTCCGCGAACACAGACGATTTCGGTTCGTTTTGAAAACGTCAATTCTGGCTTCTTTGCGGGTCCTTCGCGTCGCAATCGGCGCTACTGCCTATATTGTAGTTGTTGGAGGGCGATATTTGAAACCCTTTGTTCTGCGTCGGAGGCGCGCCGTCGGTGTTGGAAGGAAGGAACGGAATTGCCGGGAGCACGGGCAACGCGATGGGGATTGTATCCAGGAAGGGCGGGACGATCTCGTGGGGATGGTCGTTGTCTTGCCTCAGTGGGGTCATTCTGCGCAACGCTGGAGAGAACAAGCCGAGCTGGGGTGAAGGGACGCACGGATACAGATTCACTTCGTGATGGGGCGAGGCAAGCGTGTAGCCGTCATCCCGCAACGGGGAGATGATGTACGGTATGTTCATGATGGAGGAGGGTGAGGCGGCCTCATCAAATCGATTTGGCCGCTGAGGCGAGGTGGTCTGCACTTGTGGCAGTGGAGTGTATTCAAACAGATTGGCAATGTCTTGGTCCGGGAGGACGATGGACACAGCGTCGTGCGTCATCCAGTCCTCGCTCGCTTCCTTCTTCTGACTCTTCTTGGACGGAGGGCGTTTGCTCGGCATCTTCCACTCGTCGTCATCTGTCTTCTTCTCGCGCTTCTTCTTCGTCTCTTCCTTCTCTCTGGTGACTTCCGCTCGCACGTGGTTGGCGGATACGACGACCGTTTCGGGGTAGTCGCAACATGCGAGGGATGATCCGGGAACTGCGGGAACGCACTCCATGATGGTGCCGTTCATCTTCCTGACGGGATCCATGGACATTTCCTGTGGGTGAGGCCGACATGGTGTGATTACGTCGGCGGCGATCACGTTCTTCAGCGAGTCGATGTCCACCACCAGGACCATCCCACTGCGCTGAAACGTCTTGTACAACACATCCCACACATCCCCCATTTTTACCGACGACGCGTAGAGCGTGGTTTCCTCCAAGTAGTGCTGGAGACAGATCATCATGTTGTTCCCCTTGTAGTAGTTGGGATGGTCCTTCCGCTCTTGTCGTGACACGAGGACGAAAGCTTTACCGGCTCGATCATCCAGAATGGACTGGTTCCACAGAAGAGAGTCGGAGCGTCGTTTGATGATTCCCAGTCCGCAGAGAACGCTGATGATGTCGTAGAGCCGTCGCTCGATGCCTACGCTGATGATGCGTCTTAACATCGACTCTTCTCTTTTTCTCGAAACGTCTTCCTGGACGAGGGGAGAGAAGCGTCCACGTCGTGGTGCAGCTCGCGAACGACGAGCGTGGTGAGATCGTGGTTGTTGAAGGTGACGCGTCCCGACTTGGTGTACAGGAACAAGTATTTGAGGAATTTGATCGTGATGTTTTTGGCGGTGCTGTCCTCGCTCCTCTCTCTACACGTGAGCGAGGGAGAACGCGACGACTCTCGTTGGTCGTCTTTATTCTTTTTGAAACAATGAGCGAAACACGACTCGAACTTATCGAACTACGTGTGATGGCGACATTGATGGCGTACGGGCGTGCTGTAGAGGCGTGTGAGGAGGCGCTGCATGGAGGCGATGCCCTCCCAGTTGTAGATGCGGTAGCTGTAGCGGCGGAGGAGATCGAGGCAGTTCATGACGTGGACGATGTCGTAGATGCGGCGGCGTGTGATGTCTGCGGGTGACGGCGAGTGGAGAGGGCTACGCAGTTGTTGCGCGATCGCGCTGGGATTGACTTCGGTCGAGCTGTGGTTGTATTCGTCGCTCATGATGAGAAAGACCATCTCCGTGGTGACGAACTGCAGCGACTTTTGACGGCGTCTAGATGCTACGCGAGTCGTAAGGGGTACTTGCCCGTTATGGATTTGGATAGGGAACTGGGAGAGGGCGTGGTCGGTCTACGCCTCACTCTGACGAGATAAAAGGACGAGAAATCCACATATGGGATCGCAACGGGAAGCGGCATCATCTGAGCGATGTCTCCGAAGAGCTTCTCGTTCTCGGAATCCTCCTTCATTTGCACTACCTCTTCTTCGGGATGGTAGCTGTCGTCGGACATCCGGTAGTGCGCAAATGGAGATAACAGAATAAGCCAATAGCGTTGCAGCGGCGTTTCCTTTTCTTCGTCTGCCACCAAAACGCACGCCACTGATTTCTCTCGCCCACGCACTCCTTTTGCTCATGTAAACACAGATTAGTGTAGAACACGACAAATCAATCCACTCCCTTTCGTAACGCGTTGTGCCCAGTTCAAATCCGCCCGTCATCCCTTCTTATCGACAACAGTTCGGTTTATGCCAAAGGAAATCAAAGAGTTTTTCAGCAAATCATCTTCCTACGCGGACAAGAGGAAGGCGGCGCTTGAAAAGAGGAAGAAGCTGCTGGATGAGCTCAAAATCAGCGACGTCTCCGCCTTTTCGATTCCGTGATTGGTTAGATAAATGAACAACTGGCCAAAGCGACGAAGCAAAAGAAACAGAAGAAAAAGGAGCAGGGGGAAGCGATTCCGCTTATGCCCGTTCGGAAGTCGCGCAGACTCATGGGCGAAGCGCCCGAGCTGGTGCCCGACGAGTTCTATATGAGAGAATCAAAACCCTATATCCCGCCAAAACCGGAGAAGGAGCAGCTCCTTGAAATCGAGGGAACCATCGTATTTCGCTTGCTCCACTCCTTTCCCGTAGTCCTACGATGGAAACTTCGATGCCACCGAACTGGCACGAGAAGGCGACATCTCTTCGTTTTTCGACACGCTGAAGCAACAAGACGAAGAAAAGGGCGATACAAAGCAGGGCAGAAGTGCTCCATATGCGTTATGTGTAGGCTGTGTGGATGTCGGCGCATGGACTTCCCATGTGCAATTCAGTGGCGCGAAGAAGGTGGTTCCGGAACGCATATACAGCATGTGCATTCATCCGCGCTCCGACCACTTGATGGTGACCTCTTCTGCGTTGCGTGATAGCTAGATTGCAGCGGGCGACAAGGGGGGCCGGATTGGGTTCTGGAGTCTTCCAAACACAATCGACGAGGGTTCCGTTCCCACGCTGGAGGGAGGATTGAAGGACATTTCCGAGGTGGGTGACACTTGGCAGTTCCAGCTATCAAACGAGTGTGTCCCTATCCTATTCTTTCACATAGACCCGTCACGAGACTGTCGTTCGACGAAGATGGGCGCAATCTGTACTCGTCTTCCTACGATAAGTCGATCAAGCGATTGGACATTGCGTCGAGGAAGGTGGAGACCCTGTTTAAGCTCGACAAGTACTTCTCCTCCGATGTGTTCATTCATCATTTCATCCCCTACCCCGACCAGCCTTCTGCATTCCTGGTAAGTCTCGGAAATGGGTACCAAACGCGAGAAGACGTGATTCGTAGCGAAGTGATAACCGTGGACACGCGAAGCGGCGCAATTGAGTCCTGCTTCCAAGCCCACCCAAAGAAGGTGAACACCGTACTGATTGTTCGTGCAGTTGAGAGTAGATCGACGTGCATCCGAATAAACGGAACATCCTTACCGCCTCTTTGGCTCGGTCGGTTCGCATTTGGGACGTTCGTCTGCTCCCTTCGACCTACAACCCCCATTTCCACGACGTAGTGAAAGATCCGACATGCGAGGAGTGCTTGCACGACTATGAGCATCGCCTGTCGGTGAATTCGGCGTTCTTCAACCAGTCCGGAGACATGATCGTCACAACGTGTCAGGACAACCATTTGCATGTGTATCCCACGCTAACGACGGCAACGGAAGACGAGCATTGCGTATCCATCCAGCATCGCAACCAGACCGGAAAATGGTTGACCAAACTCATGGCGGAGTGGTACATTCCACGGGATTCGCGCCTAGGTGGTGATGCCCATCAAGGCGGAATCAACTACTTCCACTGTGGTTCTATGGACGAGCCGCGGCAAGTGAACGTGCTCTTCGCAGGAACGCGTGATCCGTAGTTGTACTCCGTGGCGCTGCTGAAGTCCGGCCAGCCCGTCGTGAAGGCGCTCCCGTCCCTTTTCTCGCCCCACATCGCTTCTATCCAGTCGGTGGTGAAGATGCACACATCTCATCCGTTGGTCGCGTGTGGTAATACGAGTGGTCGTATCGTCGTTCTTATGAATAATAAGGCGTGATTTGATGGGTGTTTGTTTACAAAGGCGCTAACGGAAACGGCGATTTGGCTCTACTTCTTACTGTGACAAATCCTCTTCCATTTCACTTTCACGCTTTTATGGAGGTCCCGGAGCTCAATTTGAGAGATTGCATCATTACGCAGGAAAGGCTAGGGTCTGGAACGTATGCTACAGTGTACATAGGGTAGGCAGCCTCATTTGCGTTTAGTATAGCTATTACAAAGGGAGAAGGGTTGCGATGAAGGTGTTTCACGGCTCCGATGACATCGTCGTAAAACAGGCAATCTACGAAGCCACACTTCACGCGAGTTTGAGACACCGAAACATCATCAGGTGCTACGGATTATGCTACACGGAAGAGGGATACCCAGTGATCGTGATGGATCTGGGAGTTGATTCACTCTGTAACTACTGCAAAGAACAGCGAAGGAGGAAAGACGAGAATCGAGGACATCCGTCGGACCGTCATTGCCCACTGAATGCGATACTGAGGAGACAGGGACTTCAACTGTGCTCTGCAGTGAAGTATCTCCGCGATTTGGGCATTTCTCACGGGGATATCAAGGTGAGTGCCTGAATCACGACTTCTTACACAAAGCGGAATAACATTCTGTTGGACAAGGATGACAATCTGCTGCTTTGCGATTTCGGGTTTGCTCTTCGTCTCGGTATAGGCAGGATGGAATCCGTTAATGGGTAGAGAACGGGTTTGCCAAGGATTCTGCACTATTATGCACACCAACCTCGTACGTTTCACTCCTGTCGGTTGAGCGTAGAGCGGCTCCTGAGTACCTCGAAACGAAGAAGCGCACGGCCGCAACGGACATGTACGCCGTTGGCATTGTTCTCCTCGAGCTCGCCACTCTTCAGGAAGCATACCCTCCAGCGGTGACCAGCAAGTATTTGGTTGATGGCGGGTATGACAGCACTCGCGTGAATATCGCTTGTGGGTACGATACATAGTTTATCAAAGATGTCATCGGCGGAAAGCGACCTCCAATTCCCGAGTATGTGCCTCCCTGTTGGTTGCGTTGCGAATTGGTGAGTGGTAGATTATAAGGCCATCATCGAGTCCTGCTTTGCGTATGACGGGGGCAAGAATCGCCGTGCCACTGTCGACGACGTCATCGCCATGCTGATTAACTGGCCTGACTAACCGCAAACCCGCTGTAGAAATTGTTTCTTCAACACAGATTGGGCAATAAAGTAACAGTTAATCAAAGTTCAACTCATCTAACTTCCAGTCCTCGTACTTTCCGCTAGGGAGAAAGCGACGAATGATCAGTGGAATCTAGGCAAAATGAGACAGAACCGGACGCAACCCACCTTCTTCTGCTTCAACTCCTCCAGAGCAATCTGGAGCGTGTCCGTCTGGTCCGTCACCTCCACCATCGGAGGTGCGTTCATACTATGTCTGATCCGACTGCCCCAAGCCAAACCTGAGTTGAAGAGCACGCGTGCCCAGAATACGGGCTCTCTCGTACTTCGTGAGATAGGGGGTAGTCACCTTCTCGGTCACGGGGACAGAAGCGTCCGCCTCAGCCACAATCTGAACACCGTTCTCGATATCGTTGTTCTCGACCTAGAACATGAGAGTACGCACAGCACAAAGGACTTCCATTGGAGAAAGGAATGACTATACCAAAGAATGGACTCGTTGTTTGGCTCTTGGGACCCCTCCAATTCGACGGCACGTTTCTTCCAAAACCGATATCATCAGAATGGCGCGAAATGAGGAAAAGCAGCGTTCTGAATTGAATGTGGGACAACATTGTGCTCCTTCATCGTAGAGGTTCGTTCTTTCAAAGGAGAAGGATCAGAACCGCGAGTACATCCGGCCTCCGCTGTATTCCTATTGACTTACGTGAAGGATAGAGAGCGACTGAACAAGGTGGAGTCCATTCGTCGCTGGATTCCATCCATCAAGCGCGACATGGAGTACTGCATGAAGCAGGTGCATGGAGTTATGCTTGTGTGATCGGTTAGATAGAGGGCCACCGGAACTACACCGAGTCAAAGATACGCGAGTTCCGAGTTCATCTGAGTGAAGTAGGGATTGTTCCATGCTTTCAAAAGTAGTTGGAAGCGGAATACAAGGCGTTCGTCAAGAAGGCGATTGAGTTGGACCCCAATCCGATGTGGCTGCCGGGAGAAAACCACTCGTATGTATCGAAGAAAGCGGCCGAATCGATGGTGAGCGTGCCGTATCCGTCTTAGGAATAGAAGCGTTCTAGAGAGAGTGGAGAAGTGGCTGTCGATTTCGTATCCAGTGGACATGGAGTGGATGGTGATTACAGGGACAAGAGGAGCGTTCCTGAATTCGTTCAGCCGTTGTTGGTGGAAAAGACCGAAGCCATGAAGAAGGAGGAGTCTATCGTTTCCAAAGAGGAAGAGGAAGAGGAAAGCGAGTCAGACGAGGAAATCGCCACGCCACTAGCATCGAAGAGGATTGTCCCTCTTTCGTCGATGGACGAGGCCGCGGCGTCAAACAGGTCGACATTGAGTCATTCCTTTAACACGGAGTGCATTTCTTACTACAAGAAACGCTTGTAACCTATTGCTTCTGTTTGCTTGCCAAACACGTCACAAATAGCATGATACAGTATCACCCTTCGTCGACTGCGACGGGAGTGATAGAAAAGGAAGAGAAGAGTCCCCCTCCGTGGGATTGGTAACGCAGATGTCCGTACTCCCACATCTGCGCATAAGCCAACTCAAACAAAGCCACTTTCTGCAAATATAGGAGGGCGACGAAGCATCGAAGGAGGAGGGGGGAATGCTTGGAATCGCGAGTCCTTTCCTCTCCTCCGAATAGCAATCCATTTCCTGCCGAAAACGATTCTACAGATAAACCGAAACAAACACGAATACCAAGTACGGCTTCTTTTCTTCGGGAGACAGCTCCCTCCAGCGCTTTGCGATCTCCTTCGAGCACTCCGTGAAAGACACCTTCTCCTACACCTAACTCATCCTTCCCGTCCATCACATTGTGGTCCTTCATGATTTGATACTGCTCCCTCAGAAACTGGGTGTAGGCGGGTATAGGTCGTCGCAACACGGACTTCCCTTCGGATCCGAGAGAATTCGTTTGGACGGGAGTATTCAGCTCCAAGGCGACTTTCAGCTTCTTGTTCTCCTCGATCAATAGCTTATTCTATGCAACACGCGTTGCGCATGCGAACTACCTGATCGAGCAGCTTCTTGTAGTTCTCGGCATAGTGCTTGTACTTCTCCAGCTTCTTGATCAGTCGCTGCTCCCTCTGCTCGCTCTTCTCCAGCGTGTGCCAGTTCTTTATGTGCTGCCGCACGTCGGCTTTCGTCTTGAACAGCTTTATCGGCGAAGAACAGTTCTTGTATCTACACTCAATGCAGCATCGAAAGCAAACGGGCATTTCTCGGTTCGCAGATTGGAGTGGGAGTACGAGTGTCTGACGAGCTGCGCGTGGACATAGAACGATTTGCCGCATCCCTCGACTGGACACACGTAGGGCTTGATGCCGGTGTGGATCTTCTTGTGGAGGATGAGGGAGCGGGAGGCAGCAAAGTATTTCCCGCACTGGTCACATCTGGGGTAACAAGAAGAGAATGCTCCTACCGATAGTCCGTGACTTCCTGTGTCTTGGAGTTGAAGTCGAGGGGAATGTCGATGTCAAGATCTTCGCTGCAGTGGTCTATCTCGAACGACATGTCTCCGTCTTCCTCGAAGTGGATCCGTGCTTTCGTATTCGACCCCCCAAGTCCCACCCTCTTCGATCCAAACAGAGGACAGAAATCGCCTCGATTCATTCTGGATTTCGCAACCGTTTTTCTTCAAAAGGGAGGTAGTGCGTTATTCAATCTATATGTATTCTGGAACTACGGTTGCAGGAATCGATGTTGGCACGTCAAACTCGACAATCGGCGTGGTGAAGAATGGAGTCATAGTCATTCCCACGGATTCCGCTGGAAATCGAGTCATCCCCTCCTTCATATCCTTCACGAACGACGGCATCGTGTTTGGCGAAGAGGCGAAGAAGAGGCGGATAACGAATCCTACAAACACGATCTATCATGCGAAGAGACTCATGGGCCAACCGTTCGACGATCCTTCTGTGAAGGAGGAGGTGGCGGAGATGCCGTTCCATGTGGAGAGTGACACCTTTGGAAGGCCCGTAATCGCCGTGGACTTCTGCAACGGAAGGCAGTACTTTAACGTGGAGGCGATGATTGGCATGTTCATATCGTATATGGTGGGTTTGGCCGAGAAGTACACAAACTGCCAGATACGCGATATCGTAATCACGTGTCCTGCGTACTTTACCGAGAATCAGCGCCGCGCCGTGAAGGACGCGGGTACTGTCGCCGGATATAATGTGCTTTGCATTCTCAACGAGCCGACGGCAGCAGCCATTGCGTACGGACTGGACAACGTGGTGAAGGAGAGCATCATCTTGGTGTACGATCTGGGAGGCGGCACCTTTGACGTGTCGCTGATGAAGGCGTCAAACAAGCACTACTGTGTTTGCGGCGTTGATGGAGACACGCATTGCGGCGGAATGGATCTGGACCAGCTCGTGGCGAAGATGATCGAGGAGGGGCTGGAAATGCAGGGCATCGAGATAAAGAAGAACAACAAGAGGTCGCAGATGCGATTGCTGGATCGCGCCGAGAAGGTGAAGATCGAGCTGTCTGTTGTGCAGTCGACTACGATCGAGTCCGATACATGGAACGGGAACGACGAGTTTGAGATTACGAGGGCTGAGTTTGAATTCAGAGCAAAGCCGCTCATCGACAGAACGATGGAGATTGTGTTGCGGCTGCTGAAGAATACCAACGTCCAAGTGGAGCAGGTGGACGAGGTCGTGTTGATTGGCGGCTCTTCGCGCATTCCCTGCATTCGGGACCGGTTGGAGGTTCTGTTCGGAAAGGACAAGATTTCGGAGCGAATTCACCCTGACGAGGCTGTGGCACGAGGGGCAACAATTCGTGCGCACCAGATTATGGACAGCAACGACATCGATTTGCTGTTTGAGGAGGGCGTTCCCGACCTGTCGTCCGCCGAGGCGCTGGACTTCATTCCGGATGATCTGGTGATTAGCGATTGCATCCCGATGGCGATCGGGATTCGTCAGTTTGACGACACAATGAGCATTCTGTTCAACAAGAATCAGCCCTATCCGTGCAAGAAGACGCGCAAGTACAAGACGGCGGGATTGACGAAGAAGATGACCTTCCAGATTTACCAAGGCGACTCGATGTTCTACTACCACAACAAATTGATATGCTCGTTCGACGTGGAGCTAGGCGACGTTCCCGAAGACGAGCCGATGACCATCTACATCACCGCCGAGTACGATGCGGACGGCATTCTGCAGATCGTGGCCGAGGACAGGAAGAGGAACGAGAAGAAGGTGGTGACCATCAGCAAGCAGACGACGAATCTGTCGTCCGCCGAGATTGAGCAGATGCAGCAGCTTGTGGTGGAGACAAATAGGAAGAGCGAGGCGTTGGGCGTGCAGAGCGAGTGCAAGGACCTGATCGACGAGTTGCGCGCATTCATCCTCCAGAACATGGATAGCGTGAAACAGAAGATCGGCGAGAAGTGCACTACGCAGCTGCTTGACGGCATAAACGCGTACAATGTGCAAAAGCATTCTGTGGAGGAAATCCAGGAGGAGGTGTCAAAGTGTTCACGGTGGATAGACTACCTAAAGAAATGGCGTGTTTGTTGCAGAAAACAAGCGATACAAAGAACAACCGAATCACTCCTCATCCTTCTTCTCCTCCTTGGGCTCCTCCTTCTCCTCCTTAGGCTCCTCCTTCTTTTCCTTCTTTTCCTTCTTCTCCTTCTTGGGCTTCTCCTCCTCCTCGGAAGACTCCTCAGAGCTGGACTCCTTCTTCGCCTTCTTGGAGCTCTTCTTCTTGGGCTTCTCCTCCTCGGAAGACTCCTCAGAGCTGGACTCCTTCTTGGACTTCTTGGACTTCTTCTTGGGCTTCTCCTCCTCAGAAGACTCAGAGTCGGAATCATCAGAATCGGAATCAGAGCTGGAGTCCTTCTTGTGGTGCTTGTGACCCTTCTTGGCGCTGGCAGCCTTGGCCTTCTCAGCCTCCTGTCTCTCCTTCTCCTCCTGCTTCTCTCTCTTCTTGTACTTCTCCACCTCCTCCTTCGCGCGAGCCTTCACGTCCTTGGACTCGGGAGCGTAGGTCGTCATGGCGATCACCTCCTCGTCGACGTCAGCGTGCTTCTTGCCGCACACCTTGTCGATGTACTTGTCGCCGTACTTGAACTTGAGCTGGTTCTTGAAACGGAGGAAAGAGGGGATATTGAAGAACTCAGCAAGATACACCACCGTAGCAACCTCCTTAGCGATCTCCTCGGGGCACTTCTTCTCCTTGCGCAGAGCCTTGGACTGGCTCTGGACCTTCTCCACCATGGGGGAAATGTGCTCGACGAGCGCGATCTTCTTCTCGTAGACCATCACCTCGGAGACCTTGGCTCTCATCTTGTCCTTGTCGTTCTTCTTGTACGCTCTGTAGCCCTGGTCGTCCGCGTAGTCCAGCTTCTCCTGCAGCCAGCCGTACTGCTACCCATCAGCCCCAAATCACAAACACCACCTCGTTGAGCTCGTCAAACAACGCAGCGGTCTGGGTCTTGAACTCCTCAGGATCCCAGTCTCTCACGGTCAGCTTCCAGGTGGGAATCTTCTTAACAAGGAAACCGGGGTTGGGAACTACGCGATTACCACCAGACGAAGAGCAGAGCCTACGGTAAGCCTTAATAGCCTTTTCTGCACTATCCATTCTGTCCAGCGAGCGATTATAAGGAATGGGACAGCCATTCTCTCCAGTGATTCATGAATTCGCTTGCTAATCAAGGATCACTACTCATGGCGGTCGGCAACCAATCATCTATTCACCCTCTTTCGCTCTCGGGAAACGGGTATGCGCCGCTCCCTTTCCACAGACTGCACCACCCTTCTGCGTAAAGTGACTTCCTGTTGATCAGTGTCGTTCCATCCCACTCTTTTCTTCATCTTCTTTCGTTTTCCCTCTCTGTAATTCCCTTCCACAGCCCCATTTCCACTCTACTCACCGAAGCTGTGTTTTGATCATGTCGACTCCCCTCAAGCAGATCTATCGCCAGTTTCTTGAAAAGAGTCGTCTCTTTGCCTCCGTCGACGAAATCTTGCAGTACAAGGGAAAATGGCCTCTTCGCGCTTGGGTGAAGGATTCCATCGATGTCGACGGGCAACTCAACACACAGAATCGGTACTACGTCGGACTCGATATCAGTTCCAAGTCCACCGGATTGTGCATCCTGAACAACCACCGTGGTATTTGAATGTGGCATTGAAATGTAGTGGATGTGCTGTGCTGCAAGGCGATCCGGCCCGATTCCCACTGCAAGGGCAACAGCATTCTCTCCTCCTCCTTCATCTACTCCCATTTCCTATCCGAAGTGGGAGCTGTCGACGCAGCCTATGCCGCGAACCCTTCGCAGTGGGTGGTTTCCATCGAGAAGTACCTTCAGATGTTCAACGCGGCGTCGTTTCGAACGCAGGGTCTGTTTTACCTCGCGGAGATTAACGGCGTGATCCAGTACAAGTGCTGGGAGACATTTCGGAGTCCTCCGCTTCTCTTCCATCCCTCCACAGCACGGTGCATCCTTTCTCGTTGCGTCATGGCCTAGATCGTTGGTTGGCATCAAGTCCAGTGGCAACAGAGAGGACACCAAGAACGCGGTGTTTGAGTACGTGAAGAAGAAGGTGGACGGTCAGGTGAAGTGGCCGCTCAAGCGGAACCAGTCTTCGTTCTCCGATGAGTGTTATGACATGGCGGATGCCTACGTTATCGCAAGGGCTAGCGTGATGGAGGACTGTGTTCAGCGCATACTGAACGACCTGCACGTGAATGAAGCGCTTCGTGGAGAAATGGCGTTGAGTCCCTTCTTTTCGGAGTTCTGCAAGATCAGCGTGGCGTATCATCTCCGAAAGCACGCGGACGAGCAAATCGATTCGCTCGACGACTTGCCCAAAGAAGTCGTGCTGTTCCCCTTCTCTCACTCACAGATGTACTATACGAAGCTTCGCGATTTGGTGGAAGAGGCCGTATCCAAGTCCTTTCAAGAGTATTGTTTGGAGGCATGGTCTCAGGAATAGGAGGTAGTTCAGCTTCCGACCTTGCTATGTGTGTCTCTGCAACGAAACGAGTGTCTTGTCGTGATTGCGTTGATTGGCTGTTTGTTACGCACTACTCTCCCTTTATCACACTAGTCATCCTCTGTTACTCTCGTCCGTCTCCCATTGGATCACGAGACAAGAAGGAATCGAACGTTTGATTGGTACGGAATTGGGGAGAAGAAGCGCCCACAATCGACGAATAACCGCGGTCATTTCACTGTACGTCCCCAATCACCCCAATTATTAGTTCGGTTCGGTATTGCCACTCATGGAAGGGGAAAGGTGGAAGCTAACAGGTTTGACAAAGCAGAATTCCCTTTAGACTTGAAGATGTTGTCGCGAAAGGATATCAATTTGTACTTGGTCGACCTTACTGTACACCTCGATATTCTCGGTTACTCGATCGTGCTTCCCATCATGGCGTCTCTTTCCGAGTCGCTCGGTGGTACGTTGGATCACACCACTGCTCTGTTCTCGTGCTACGCTATTACGCAGTTTTTTAGTACCATTTCGTTAACGGTTTTCATATAGGTTATTTGTTCATGGGTCCCATTAGTGATCGCTACGGCAGAAAGGGAATGATCATCTTTTCCCTCGTGGGCTCCTCGATTGGTGAGTTTGCCCGAAACTGCTTATCGTTAGGCGCCATCGCCCAGGGTCTTTCTAGCAACATTTGGGCGCTGATCATCACGCGTACTCTCACCGGTTTGGCTGCGGGTAGTTGGATTGTCGCCCAAGCGTAGTCCTCTTCTTTTCCTGTGATGGTGTAGCTACATTGCCGACTGTACGACTCCCGACGAGCGGCCAAAGTACCTGGCTCGGTTAGAGGCCTTCTTGGCGGCTGCGTACATCTTCGGTCCCGCCATCGGTGGATTCTTGGGTCAGATTCGCCTCGGACTGCCGTTCATTGTTGCCGGTATCGTGGCTGCCGTTGCCCTCGTAATTGTCATTTTCGTGCTGGACGAGTCGCTGGACAAGAAGACCGCCCAGAAGGAATTAGCGCTGAAGAAGAAGGCTCCCAAGAAGTCGTGCAAGGAGCTGTTCTCGCCCATTGTCGTAATGACTCGTGTCTCTCTTTCACGCGCAGGTGTGCTGTATGTTCGTCGAGTTCTGTAACCGTTGGGTTATCAACAGCTGGGACTCTTATTTCAACACCTTCGCCGAGAGAAAGTGGGGTATGACTTCCTTCCAATTCTCGTGCGGGCGTTTCATTCATCTGACGTGTAGCATCCTTGTCACCTGTCTTGGCGTGCTGAGTTGTTCATTGAACGGTTTCATTTATCCCTTCCTCGTGTTCAAGATGAACATTCCGATTCCAGTAATGAGCATCACCGCCGGTATTCTTCAAAGTGCGTGTTTGTTTCCCTTCTGACGCGTAGTTGTCTCCAATCTCATCATCGCCAACTCCAAAACCATGGCTGGCGCGATTATCGGTTCTTTCCTGAACGAAGCTGGCTACGATCTTTCGACGCCTGCACCTGCGAGTATCATTAGCGTAGGAATAGGGGATATATGTGAGAAGTAGTCCTATTCCAGCGCGTCGATTCAGGGTCAGGTGCTGAGTTACAACATGATGGCAGGTCAGTGCGCCATGATTCTTGCTCCGATTGCGATGGGTCAGATCAGCAAGGTGGGTCCGAGCATTCCCTTCTACACGACGGTGTGCGGTGGCACCATCGTCATTTTATCCATGCTCTTCATCCTGTCGCGTCCGGGCGGCAAGAAGGCGGGTCGTGTGACGAAGGAGGAGTGGGACAAGATGGTGAAGGAGGACAAGAAGGGTTCAAGCGATAACGAAACAGAGTTAGCTGTTGTTTCTAAGTGGCGTGTTTGTTACAAACAGCGCAAACGACCTTAGTGTCTCTTGTGCATCTTCTTCGCCTTCTTCAGCTTCTTCTCGTCGGGGTCCTCGAACTTCATCTCCACCTTCTCTCTCTTCTTCGTCGACGGCATCGACACCAAACCCTTCGTGCCCTTCTTCAGCGCCTTCTCCCAGTCCTTCTCGCTTCCCTCAATCTTGTACTCGCTCAAATCCACTCCATCCAACACATTCTGCGACTTCATCTTCTCCATCACCGCCTTCTCGCCCTTCTTCAAATCCTGATCCAGCGTCTCGCCCACCGGCTTCATCTTATCCACCATCATCTCCTCGAACTTCTTCGTCGCACGGCTCTCCTCCTCCTCCTCCTTGTTCAGCACCTCCTCCAACACCTTCTGCATCTTGCGGATTGAACGATTAAACAGCGCCAGCAACTGCGTCGAATCGATCTTCTCGAACTCGCCCACTAACTCATCCACTGTTTTGTGCTGCAACCCCTCGCCGATCAGAATTGCCTCCTGCAGCGAACTCAGCGACATCTCGCCAAAGCGACGCTTGAAGTACAGACGGCTCAGTGCTGGAATCAGGTCCATAATCATGTGATAGTCCACCAGGTTGTGCGAGTAGCTCGCCAGACGCGACAAATCGTCGTTCGTCAAAAAGAACCGGATTTCTGGCACTGTCAGCGGCTTCGACAAATCGCCTCTATTTCTCAATTCCCACCTCCACACACACTTTTTCTCTCCCGCCACGCCCTCCACCAACTTTCTCGACAGCAGGCGCATTGCGAGGCGCGTGGAGAAGGCGCGGAATTGGAACGCCAACAGGTTGATGAAACGGTGTTGGAAGTCGTCCACGAAGGAACAGAGCCAGCCCGCCACAGGCGCGTCGGTGAGCGCAGTGCAGTCCAACGGCTGTGGGTCAGATGTCATCACAACACATCACATGGATCAGAATGCAGGAGTGTTCGCCCGTCAGTTCGTTGGGTGTCTGGCGCAGGTACACGGGCGCGTAACCCTCCTTCTCGTAGAAGTTGAAGAGCTGTTCGGTCAGTCCGAAGCTCACACCCACCCACTATCCATCATGCACTCCACCCACACTCACGTGAAGACGCTCCGCCTTGCGGTCGTTCAGACTCACCAGCAGTGGCGGGAGATGTTTGCGCGGCTTCACCTCCGCCGTCAACTCGATCTCCTCCTCCTCCTCCATCGCCTCCTCCTCCTCGCCGCTGAACTCAATCTTCCCCTCATAATACTGCTGTAACAGCTCCAGCGCACGACGACCATATCCCATGCCCTGCACGTCCGGGTGCGTGGCGATGCGCACGATGCGCGCTCCCGACAGCTGTGAGAAGTCGCTGTCCAGGAATTGTTGCGCCACCGTCCACGGGATCAGATCGCCCGCCGAACGGTTCCCTTTACTCAACTCCTTGCGAATGGTTTCCTTCTCGATCTGGCCCTCGAAACACACCTGGATCACACACAACACGTCAGGCAGCGTCACGCCCTCCTTCTGCGGACCCAGCAGCACGAATAACTGGTGCGCGGGTGCGTCACTCAACAACTGCAAGTCATCAGGACTGTTTTTGTAGTGACTTGACACGTACAGTGACCACACACGCTGGAGAAACGCCTCGCTCAGTTTATGATAACTGAACAGCGAGTCGCGATTCACGTAGAACAACTCGCACTGGTCCGGGTGGGGGGTCCCACACATTAGACGGTACGGCGTCGACGCGCAATCGAGACAGAGGAAGGAATATAACCATTTTTCGACGGGGTCGTTCGACGCGTAACGAATGGGTTCCTTGAGTTCGATTTCGCGCAGCACTCTTCCCGCTACAATTCAAACTCAAATTCAAATTCAAACAGCCGGCATCTTTTCGTCGCAATTCATTGATCAGCTTCAGCGACAGCGATCTGCCCGTTCCCTCGTAACCCGTGATGGTCGACGACAAGAACGTGATGTACGGTCCGAGAAGCTTCTGCGTGAGGGGCAATGGAATCGCGGCAGCTTCATCGACGAAGAGAAGCTCTGCCTGCGAGAGTTTGTAGGCCTCGGTGGGCATGATGTATTGAACGACCTGACGGTGCGTTTTGAAGATGTTCACACGGATGATGATGTGCGACTGGTCTTGCTGCGAGGAGTGGATAATCTCGTAGTCCGCGTGCTCCTGGATGGGGTGAGAGCGTCTGTTGAGTGGTTGTGACATCATGACATGATTGATTGCTTTGAAGTAATTGCGTACTCAAAATGAGTTGATTAAATGAGTTGATTGAATGATTTGAGTGAATGACTTAAGTGAACAACATGATGACATCACATCACCTACACTGTACTTCAACACATTCAACCCCTTCACCAAAAACTCGAACACCGTCTGCAAGTTCTCCGCCGACGGCGCCGTCACAAACATGCTCGAGTATCCCAAACCGACCGCTCCCGCCAACGTCAATCCCAGTGCCGCCGATTTGCCCTACCCATAACATCTCCCTCCAACTCCCACACGACCACGACTGGCCGTCACGCTCACCGTCGTCTGGCGCGTTTTCTCCGTCAGGATGTCCAACATGTCGTATACCGCCGTCGCCTGATCTGCCGTGCGGCACAGCGCCGTCAGACTGCGCAGGACCTGGCTGTTCGCCAGCACGGCGGATTTGAGGGAAGCGTCCTTCGTCTTCTCATCCAATTCGGAATTCACATGTTGGAGGTAGTTCTTCAGGGCGATTTGGCTGGGCGTCTCCTGAACGTCTTCCTCGGCGATGGACGAAGAAACGGGCTTGATGTCCAGAATCTTGCGATTAATGGGCAGGATGTTCAGTTCGTCCTACACGGTCAGTTCCGAGACATCACAACCCACATCAAGCACCATGCACGAAGAGCAGTTCGAAAGGGAGAGAATGAAACGCTCATTGAATCGCGGAACCACATCGTGGTGCGACTCGGTGCGGTACTTCGCGTGACAGTCCTAGTTCATGAGAACGCAACAAAACAGCCACCATCACCATGGAATAGAATTGTCGCAATGAGGTCATGTTCTTCAGGAGAATCGTGATGATGCCGCCTCCCTCCACCGTCTCGATCGTTCGGCAAAGAAGATTGGCCGTGATGGACTCGAAGTCCTGCAGAACCAACATGCCGTAGGTCTGACCCAGAATGTTCTTCGAGTCCTTGTAGTAGCACCAGCGGATTTCCGTGCTGGACACGAACAGGTCGAACGGGTTCTCTCCGTCCTTGTCGTACACGCCGCGACTGATGAGCTTCTTGATTTCTCGCATTCTCTTCTTCTTGTGACTAGTCCGTGACAGCCGCTCCACCAACGCAAACGTGCTGAATCCCAGGTCCTTCTTGTAGCACCACAACACGGAAGGACGCGTTCGCACACGCGACTTGGAAAGCATGTAATGCAGATTGGGAATCTTCGCGTAACCGAAGCACCCGAGCTTCCTACTTGGTCTTTTCCATTGTCGCCGATAATAATCATCAGGGTACGCTGGTTGAGCTTCACGCCATTCTCGATCAACGTTCGAATACGGCTATCGATCTTCTTTTGCACCATGCTCTAATACAGTGTTAGCACCAAAAACAGCAAATCAATTTGGTTGAAAGTGTCGCTCCCTCGTCCAAATCACCCGTTCCAACGCACACGTACTCTTGAAGGATCTATTGGAGGCGGAAACGACCAAAGAGGCGTCTCCAAAAATAGGCCCCATTTCGGATAGCGATTCATTCTACAAACAGAGCAAAGGGAAACGAGTTAAAGTTGCATGTATGATAAGAATTTCCTTCTCCACGTCATCGCCTTCTTGCTGAACTCCTCTCTGCTCCTCTCTCCCATGGCGAAGTCAATTCCCGCCGTCAGCGCTTTGGTGTCGTTCATCAGCTGCTGCACGACCATCGGCTGCTGATTCGCACTGGCCAGCGACAGGTAAGAATCCAACGTCTCTCTCTTCACAAGATAGATTGACAGAATGGGGCGACTCAAATCCCAACACGTCGTGCTCGGCCCGAAGATAAACGCGTTCAGGACGGAGGTCATCACCACCTCCCAGAAATTCGGCTGCGCCACAAGAATGCGCTTAATGTTCGTAATGATCTCCGTGTTCTTGTACTGGTTGAAATAGAGGTACGTCGCAACTGTGTCCAGAATGTGCGAAGACGCCTTCACCACCTCAAGATCTACCCATGAGAAGATGGAGGGAAATCAACTGAACGATGAAACGCCGTGGCAAATGTTGTCCATAATGGTTATGAACGACTGTGTCCCAATTGCGGTCACGGTCGCCAAATGGTCCGTAAACAGCACGTCCAGGAAGTTGAACACAGCGCTCTCGTATTTGGGCAATTGCTAGACTTCAACATTTCCCGCCAACTCAACGCTCAGCTGATCGAAGGGCGTGCGGATCACGATTTGGAGGTAGATGCCGAGCACGTCGCTGAGACAGGAGTCGTTGTAGAGCGAAAACACGCCGAAGGGGATGTAATTGCCCTCTACGCATGATGTGATTGCGACACTCCAACTGAGACACCGTTGCATCACATTGAACAGCTGCCGAATTCCCTTGTACACATAATCGGGACATTGGGTCTATTTGTCACATTGACCCCAATTCACAACAAAGGACTGGAAGTTCTCCAGCAGCAGGTTTCCGTACACCTTCAACACAGCGGCGGTCTCACGGAACAACACAACTCCGTTTGCGAGCTCATTGCAGTAATCGATCCGCGATTCGCGATTCAGCACAAGCGACGACAAGAACTTCATAATGCTCGAAACGACTTCTTCCTCGTTGCCTCTCTCGCGTAGCGCGTGCTGCATCACCTGGAACGCACTCGGGTACCTAATCATCAGCATCGCGCTTCACCCCAACAGAGCCTCAAAGAATACGTTGAACGACCGCTTGGAGGTGCAGGAATTGACGACGCCGCGCGCGTCGCGGAACACATTCACGATCATCACACAATCTTCGTTAGAGAAGGATGTAACTGAACTCAGTTTATTCAACCGATCCACAATGGGTTTGATCAACACTTCAAACCGTCCTGGTACGCTCTCCAACAGAATCAGGTTGGTTAGACTCTGGTAGTAAATACTGCGCAGATGGCTGAATGAAGCGTTGAGGAGGAAAGGAAACTCCTGCTCCTATGGATGAAGTTGGCGGGAAAAGTGCACTGTGTGGTTCTGGAGAACGAATGTAACGGATGGGAGTTGCAACAACAATTTGCTGAATTCGTAGCCATTTGTGACATCGAGGAGGAGTTTCAGCGATTCGTTGACGACCGTTTCATTGTCGCACCAGTTGCGGAGGTTACGACACACTTCCTCCCAAATGACGCTGAGTGCGTTGAGGTTGTCTGTGAATCCGATGTCCACGAAGAAGTCGCGATAAGCCTGGAGAGGGTGAGTGATGGTGTAATGGGTGTGGTGATTATGATTTGGAATGGTTATTTGATATGATTCACTTGATGTGACTTTACATTCACATGACAACTCAATTCACATGACAACTCAACACATCATATCACAACTCATCACAACTCAATTCACATCACATCACATCACATCACATCACACCACACCACACGACAACTCATCACAACTCAAATCACACCAAAACCCACCATTGCCCTCATCGGAATGCCGCCATTCCCCGCGTCCTCATAACTCTTCACAATCGCGAACGATTTCTGGTCATTTATAAACGTCCTTCGGAACACCAAGAAGAACGACAAGAACGCGATCTCCAAGTACGCCGAACACCTGTACGGATTCACCTCGCGCTGCTGGCGTTCCGACACCATCTTGTTCAACAGGAACACACCCCGAGTGAGTTGCGAATCATATTCGTTGTGATGGTGCGACACTTGAACCAGCATAAACGACTGTCCGCTAATCACGCTGGAAATGATGTGTACCATTAGCGCCAATTTATCTAATTATGATTTCATTTTCTATTTCTTTCTCTCAATTGTCATAATCTCCTCCTCACTCGCTCCACTTCCATTCATTATTCTCTATTTCTCAATTATTCAAATCACCCTCACTTCATACTCACTCGTCAACTCATTCATCTTATCCAACAAATACTTCCCGCTCTCCGTATACACGAACCGCACAATCTGCGGAAACTGCGACATTTCTTCATACAACCCCTCTGGATCTTCCAACGGATTCCCACTCCCGCTCTCCTCCGACACCTGCACCAACCTTCCCTCCACGTACGCCTGCACCACGCGCGGCAACAACTGCTGGAGCACCAGTGAGTTCGGGTACATCGCCTCCGACACCTGCACATATCGATTCGCACACGCCATGCGCGACCACAGCGTCAGCAGAAAACTGATCGAATTGCTACACGCGTTCCAGTCGCGGAGCGAAGTGCAGGTGAAGTTCGCGATGAGTTCGAAGCAGCTGGCGTAGCCCGGAGTCTTCATTAGTTCAGACAGTTGGAAGTTCGACTAAAAATGAGACTTCTTTTGGAATTGCGAATGATCCTACCTTGAGGCGTCCGAGCAGCTGACACATCATATTGTACGTGTCCTCGTCGTTTAGACCATGTCCCGACTCTAAACACGTGTACACGCCCTGGATCAGAACATTCAGGAATTCCAATCGCGCTCCTCCATCGCGGAACAACGACCTCCGAATCGACGCAAATAGCATAATGACCTCCAGCGCGGGTCTGGTGAGGGGCGGCTCCACCGAAGTGTATCTAATCATCATCCCCTCAACTCTCCCAAACATATCGAACAAGATCTTCAACTGGTTGCTGCCACAGACGAGACCCTCCCACGTCGCAGGCAGCTGCAGCACCCACACTTCATCACTTCCGTCATCCCCAGTGCATCCCTGAAAATCGAACTGGAGACAGCGCGAAATGATGCTAATTATACTCTCCAACACGGCATTGCGGTAGGACGGATTGTCGTAAAGAGGATCGTGATCGTGAATCTGCTTGAGAACGGTGAGGGCGTACTGAAAGATATCCAGCAGATTTTCGGAGATGAATTGCGTCGCCGTACGACGGTGCTCTGTGCTGTCCACTACGCATGATTCCCCCACAAGACGAATACTCGTATTCGGAAGGTTCATTTGTTCTACGAAGTCACTCATCATGTTGAGACCAATGATGGAATAAGAGGGACCCATGTCGATGATGCTCTCGATGGAATCCAAAAGAGAACGATGCCTTCTGTCCTCAATCCATGACAGTTTGGAAATCAGCGAAATGGCAGAAGAAATACTACGCAATACCAGGTTGTTCAGCTTTGGGCCGTATTCACGAATATAGTTGACTAGCGAGTCGCCTAATTCCCTCACTCATCACTGACAGCCCATTACGAATTTCTAATCTTCGGTCCACACTGAAGGAAACCCAATTGTCCAGAATGATGTGCTTCAGCGAGATAGAAAGACAGGTCAGAGCATAATTGTTCTGGGAATACTTCAGCACATATCTACTCCGTTATCACTCCGAAGGAACGAAGATACTCAACGTCGTTGGCGAATGAAGGATTCTTCATCACTTTCGTAAGCTCCTCGTCCGCCTTCTGCTTCTCCTGCTGACTCGAGGGACCATACAGCATGTTGCACAAGTTCTCAAAGTACCTCAATTCTTCGTCTTTCATTCCTACAACAAGGGTTAGTCCACAGCATTTCATTTTCAGCGCCATTCTGCTCGGGACACCAGCATGGCGTCCTGTCAACGGAGAAAAGCATCCCTCTCGTTCACAGCAACGAGCTCATCAGAAGCGGTCACAATCCATACGCAACTACCAGAGAATAGTGAAGAAGGGGGAAAAGGGCATCCACTGAAATCGTTGGGATCAGGGGGAATTCAGATAAGAAGGAAATGGATGCGTATGAAGCGACAAGCCATGTGCAGAAGATGAGAGGCATGTCTAATAACCTCTCTCCAACACGATTACATGAAACAAACAACTCCTATTACCAACACTCCAGGTTATACCGTCCGTCTCTCTCCATCTGCGCCAGATAGGAATCGGCCTTGTCCTCGCTGATTCCCTCCTCCTTCACAAAAGCGTCCATAATGCCCTTACGAATGGCCGCCGGCGCTCTACCAGCCAAGCCGCAGTAGTAGAAGCAGCCACCCTTGTGCATCAGGCAATCTGTCACTAACTTGGAATTCTCGCGGATTCGATCCTGCACATAGATCTTGTAACTCTGCTCTCTCGAAAACGCAGGAATCACGTGAGTCAGCACGCCCTCCTTCTGATACTGCTCCCACAAATCACTGTACACGAACTCCTTCTTGTACCGGCAACCGTAGAACAACACCGTCTCGCCCATCTGGTTCCCAGCGCGCGCCTGCGCCACACGGTGTTCCGTGATCGCTTTGAACGGCGCGATTCCTGTTCCCAAACCAGCCATAATCACCGGCGTTTTCGTGTCCTCCGGAATGTGCATCGTTCCCGGAGCCACCACCGCACGCACAGTGGTCTTGCCGTCGGCTTGAAGATCATGGAGGTACGACGTGCACTGTCCGAAGCGCTTCTTTCCCGACGGCGTCGTCCAGTTCACGCCCACGATGCACAACTCAATTGCTTTCGGGCTCATCAGAGGGCTGGAGGCAATACTGTAGAAACGCGGCTTCATCGTCGGAATCATTTCCACCAGGAACGGAAGCGACGGTTTCGCCGAAGGGAAACGTCTCAGAATGTCCGCATATGTGGCCGTTTCACTGATGAAGGACTGCAGCATCGGCGCCCCTTCCGTCGTCATCAACGACTCCAACAATTCCCTCTCTTTCGGGTCGGTGGCAAAACGGCTCAGAAGGCTGTAGAAGCGACGTGTGGGCCTGCCGAACACGTCCAGCACCTCCGTGAAGAGCGTGCGAACAGAAGTCACAGATGGAAGGAAAGTGCGCCGAATCTGCTCACCCTTCTGAATCTTGACGAAATCGTCGCCGTTGAGCGAGAGGTCGCGAAGAAGCGCGTCCACGTCCGTCTTGTGGTTCTGCGGGTACACGCCCAGCGTGTCGCCGACATTGTACTTAATCTTGGTTCCCGCGATGTCGAAGGCGTAGTGACGGATGTCGCGGTCGTAGCCGTCGGGTGTGAGACGATGTGCGGTGATCAGAGGAAGCATATGAGAGCGAAGAGGCTTGAAGGGCTTGATCGTGCCCTGCGGCGAGGAGGAGACATCCACGCAGTATTTGGGCGTTGGCGGCACCTCGTTCACGATCTTCTCGCAGTGCAGCGCTTTGTAGAGAGAGGGAAGCCATTCGTAGTATTTGGTCTCGAACTTCTCTTCGTCGCGATCATCGCCCAAACCGACAGCGACGAGGTTGGTCGCGCCCAGTTCCTGCAGCGCCTTTTCCAGCTGCTTGGCCGCCTTGTTGAAATTCACATAGCCGTGATCGCCCAGGCCGAATACACTGAAGTTCAGACCCTTGAGACTGTTCTTTTCCATCTGGAGCAACGAGGAGTAGAAGTCCTTCGCATTGCGCGGGAACTCTCCCTGGCCCGCCGTCGACGTCAAGAAGAGGATGTTCTCGTTGTCCATGATGTTGTCAACGTCAAAATCGTTCATGGCCTCCACCGTCGTCTCGATGCCTCGTCTTTCCAGGTCCTCCGACAGCTGCTTTGCAAGGTTCTCCGTGTTGCCAGACTCGGAGCCGTACAGAATGCACACCTCATCGGGTCTCTTTGAACTACTCGTAAACAGGCACAAACAAGGGGTACACCGAGAAGGGACGATGCTGTTGGTTGAAACGGGAATACACTGCGGAGGAGGCCCGTTGGGATGTCTGTTTCAACATCTGGGTGAAACCGCGCTGAAGAATGCAATGGGATAACATGAAAATGAACTAAAGGAGCAACAGCGACGAAGCAATTGGTGTCAAAAGGGATGCGCCCGAAATCGAAGGCAATTCGGTTGACTCGAAGTGCGGGAATACGAGGGGGCCGTGGGATTCGAAGATCTCGCCAAAACACAATAAGTATGGACTGGGTAAAAGACGAAAGCGTCAAGAATTGCATGCGCTGCAATGTGCCGTTCACTGCGCTGAGAAGGAAGCATCATTGTCGTGTATTCCCACTCTGGCTTCAGGCGTGACGAATAGATTTGCAAGAAGGTATTCTGCGACTCCTGCACGTCGCAGCGATTGCTTATCAACAACGCCATGGAACGCGTGTGCAAGGACTGTTTTGTTGTCGAAAAGGGTAGAGATTGTGGTGCAATTGTGAGGAAATAGCGAAGAGAGACCAGTGGGACCTCATCACGAATCGCGGTTTCTGTGAGAGCCATTCCGTCTTCTCATATGTCAGGCTCACCCTGCGGCAAACCGATTCAATACCCCGATTTCGGATGCATGAAGAGGGAAGATGGCAGTTGGAGCTGCAAAGAGAAGCCGTACATGGTGCTGGACTTGGACAAGAAGATATGGACGGTGAAGATGGACGAGTATTTACTGATGGCTGTGTGTGATGTGTAGAGTGAAGAATACTCCAGCACCCGCGGAGACAATCGTTTCCTTGCTTTCTCCCTCTCATTCATAGAAGAAGGAGACGCACACGCCCAAGTCGCGCTCATCATCTGTATCATCTCTGGTGAGCAAGGGAAGACGCGAGCTCGTCTCCTTCAAAGACGTCGTCAACGGCAACGTCTCGGAAGACATCCTCAAAGCCTCCTCCATCACGCAGTCCCAAGAGAAGGTGTATGAACTCGAACGCGTCGAAGGCTCCTGCCAAACTCCCGAGTTATCCGCGGTGAACATCGCGCCCATCTCCTATCACACGCTCTCTTCCGAAGAAATCCACACTCTTCGCGACATGTCCAAAACCACGCAAAACGGTACTCCAGAAAACGACTCGATTTCGGTCAAACCCACACTCCCAACACCGTCACTGACCGCGTTCCCCGAGCGTTCGGAGGTGATCAAGCTGATGACGACGGTGACGGAGGAGGCGAAGGCGTTTCGTCAGAAGATGAACATCGTGCGCGACCGACGCCAGCTGAAGGCGGAGCAGGAGGCGGACGAGCGAGAGGCACGGGCGGCGAGTGAGGCGCGTCTGGAGAAGCGAATGAACGACTACGCGCTGTCGGTGGACGAGGCGAAGATGGTGTTGGACAACCTGGTGACGCACTTCCAGGGACTGAGTTCTCGATACAACAGTGAGCGAGGGAGAGGAGAGTGAGGCGTAGAATTGAAGTCAAGTTGCAACGCGGTGGACGAGGCGATTCCAGACATGGAAACGAAGGTGAAGGTGTCGCTGGAGCAGTTCCAGACCCTGTCGCAGTCGCTCTTCTTCTCTTCTCTGACCCGTAGCGACACGCTGATGGAGATCGCGGCACAGCAGCTGGTTCACCTCCAACACTATCGCTCGCTGTGTTCCACCTACAAAACCATGGTACGTGTCGGTGGGGTGGATGACTGACAGTACGAGGAGGAGAAGGCGTTCGGCGCTGACTGCATGACGGCGCTTATGGAGCAGCAGGAAACCATAAACAAGTGTCTGAATGACTGCATCGGTGGTGTGGCGTCGCTGAATCAGGACCTGTTGGAGATCAAAGAGGAACGCGATGGACTCACGGCGCGTGTGAGCGCGAACGAAGACGCTGCCGACCGCACGGTGGAGGAGGCGGCGGAGGCGGTGCAGGCGGCAGAGAAGCTTTCCTTCCTGAGCGAACAGCAGTTATTTGACATCGAGAAACAGTACCGGAACCAGGAGAAGACGCTGCTGGAGACGCAAGCCAGCCTGCTGGAGAAGGAGGAGGAAAACGCGCAGCTGCGTCAGAAGCTGGAGGCGTTGCAGAAGCGCATCGACGACGAGGCGGACGAGGAGAAGAAGGAGACACACGAGGCGCAGTGGCACCTGATTCTGCCTTCCGAATCCTCGTCGGAGACGCCTTCGCACGAGAACGAGTTCGATCAGATCAATGCAGTCTTTTCGGACTGGGGCAAGAACAAGTCGGTTTCGCATGTGAACGAGGCGTTGAACTGGCTGGAAGTGATGCTGAGCGGGAAGAAGGTGTCCATGGAAAATGGGTACAACACGATCGAATTGTCCCTATTTGATTTGGGTCAGCGCGAGGCGTTCAAGCGCGTGATTTTGCCACTGCTATTCGAGAGGAAGAATTTGGAGTGTTTTGTGCAGGAGCACCGTCGACGCGAGTTTGATTACCGAATCACGGTGTTGAATAAGGACGAGGCGATTCCCGCGATTATTGTGCCAAAGGAGGGAGCGCGGGAGAAGAAGAATGACAATGACGAATTGAAGAGGAGTGAGGAGAGTGAAATCCAGGATGTTGCTTCCTCCGAATTCGTTCCGCTGCAGAAGGAGAGCGAGGAGGAGGAGATGGAGGAGATCAGCCGGCCCGTGATCGACACGGTGCAGTCCTCCGCACCTAAGGAGAAGAAGAAGAAGGCGAAGATGATTAGTTTGGATTAAGCGCGTGCATTGTCACTATTCTGTTTGTTCCATCTCCTTCCTGCATGCGGTGGCGGCATTGGGTACTCTCTCTGATTCTCTTCCTGCTCGTCGTATGCTCCCGGCTGCTCTTCACGACAAAGCAGACGGACGGAAGTGTATTGATTGGATTGCCGTTGTGATCGATAGATACAGTTCAGTACAGCAGATGAGGAGTGGAGAGTGGTGTTCGTCCCCGCATCAACCGACACGCCATCTACGAATGGCACAGCGACACCTATACCTCCTTCAACATCCCCTCCTTTGGAATCCGTTTTTCCTACGCCATTGACGCCTTCCACCGCGGCGCCTTCCATCTCAATTCCAGCTGCCTCCTCTGCGTTTGTTTCCTCCCCTCCAGAGGAGACAGAAAAGGAAGAAACGACTTCTTCGGTTTCCAGTGATACTGTGTCTTCTATGGGGTTTGACTTTTCGTCGTACTACCAGGACAAGTCCTCGATGCCAATTCACATCGAGAAACCGAAGACGCGCTGGATGAGCGGTCCCGACCCTCTGTGCAAGTATATGAACGATGTGTATATACCGTTGACAATGAATCATTCGAGTGACAAGGACAAGATGATCATCTACGCGAAGCGAGGCACAACGGGAATAGCGGGACAGATATCGGGCATGTGCGATGTACTTTTGCTTGGCATCCTGAACGACCGTGTATTCAAGTGTCTCTGCTGTCCTTGGCAGTGATGCGTAGACTACTCCCCTGGCGTCCTCCCACACTTCTTTTCGTTTCCCCTATACAATATGTCCTATCCCGTGAGACTGAATTCGAGTTCAGGTGCTTCCGTTTCCATCACTCTCATGTGTAGTTTCCGAGCGTCTTTTCAACCGCAAAGGAGACATTTACAAGACAGTGGATCACGTAATTGAGTTCGATAATCGCGATTTCGGTTTCACCGGCATTTTCGAGGAAGGGGACTTGAACAAGGCGTATCCCGGTTCCTTGCTGATCACCTCCCTCCACATGTTTTCCATGCTGACGGTGAAGCTCGAAACGTACACCAACAAATTGACAAGCATCTTCGGAGGGAGTATTCCCGAGTCCATCACGAATTCGGATCGATGGTACGACATTTGCATCCCGAGTCTGTTCCAGCCCAGCGACTACACACTCCAGTTCCTGAACCCCTATTTGAAGATCTTCCGCAATCACAAGGTGTTGGGGATTCACGTCCGCAGCGGAGGCAGTACGTCAAACTGGAAGGACGGCGGCTATTTCAAGGTGACGGAGGCCGTGGTAAGGAAGCACCTCCCGCGCATTCACAACATTCTTCAGAAGCACTACAATATGAAGATCTTCTTGTCTACAGATTCGGATCGAATCGAGCAGTTCCTGGTTAGTCGCTACGGAAGTCGTGTCATCCTTGTGAAGGAGTTTCCTCGATCGCATGTGGGGAAGAATCCGAGCGAGGCCTCGTTGATGCGGTCCTACATGGACTTGTATCTGCTGGGGCAGTGCGACTATCTGTACCTCACACGAAGAAGTGGTTTTAGCCGAATGGGGAGGGCATTCAACATGAAGAACCCGCCCATATACTATTTCAAGGTTTAGATCGCGATTGTTACAAACATGAAGCACATACGTTAATCCGAAAGAACGCTAACTCTACACCTCACGCAATTCCCTCTCTCCTACAAATGATTCTTTTCTTCTTCCGTGCGGGGTCTGTTGAACTTCTCGAGCAGCTTCTGCTTCGTCTCGTTCTCGCGCACCACCACCTGGTCCATGTTCCAGCCGTGGAAGCCATCGCAATGGCAAACCAGCTGTCGAATCAGCTGGAAGGTCCCGTTGTACTGCGCGTTGCACACCATCTTCTCCACAATGGTCTTCAGGCCGAAGTAGTTCACGTTAATGTCGAAGATGCGATACAGGCTGGAAATGGGCTGGTACGTCTTGTACCAATCCATTTCTCCAAAGTCCGGGAGAGGGAACTTCTCCGATTTGTAATTCCAAACGTCCTCTTCGCTCGATGCCTTCTTGGCATGGTCGGCGATGTTGATGAATCTCTGCGGAATCTCCTTTCTTTCCTCCAGCGACAAGCCGTAGTAATTGGGGTTGGATCCCTACGCATGAAACACGACAGGTAGGACAACGTTATCGGGAGCCACGGCAAAACGAATGAAGATGTTGAACTTCGTCTTGTCGAGGTAGTTGTTTACCCACACGGAAAAGCGTTCATAGCCGAAGAGCCACGACTCCTCGGTAAAGGTCAGCAGATCTAGTGCCATGAGTTGACGCACATGATTTCGCACCCTTGGATAAGAAGAACGTCACCGCCTTCGGAAGACTGTTGTACATACGATAGCTACGCTCAACATGGACAGCATATACTACATCTTCTTCGTGTACATTCCCTTTTCGTGGGGAATCTCCACGCCAGTGATCTCCGAGATTCCCATGTGACCGTCCGTGTTGTCAAAGCTACGGTTCAATCAGAGTTTCTGTCCATACGGCTCATTCACGGCCCATTCCACTCCTTCTCCTGCTCCAGTGAAATTCTGCAGGGCCTGGCACGCCCACCATCGGAGACCGATGTTAGCGGTATCCACATCAAACGGCATAGGACAAACGTATTCCTCCTTCATTCTACACAGTGTTTTTATACCCTTCTTTAACAGTCATTTGATTGGACGCACTAATACTCAAAGAAGACGAGAATCCAATCTTTGGCCGAAGGAGGGCTTCAAGTCGTATTTGGGAGGCTTGATTCGTAATAGAAACGGATTTGCTATCCTTTCCAGTCCCTTTGGGAATCCGCACAAATCACTTCCAACAAACACTCCATGGAAAAAGCGAAAAGGCAAACAGCATTTAGCAGTGAGTGCAACACGCAGAACCGATAGCATACTTAGAGCTCACACTGATCGAAGCAATTCGTGCGAGTCAACGATAATGTTGTTAATCAGCGCATCGCCCTCAATCGAGCACACAGAGTGGCGACTCCACTCGCTCTCCACATCAATGGCGGGACGTAACTACACTCAACACGCCACTCAATGCTCACCACCACGTTCGTCACGGTCACTGTGTCCAGCACAGCGATGTTGTTATCGGTCAAGAACTTCAACTTGTATCCATACTTGTGCTCGTACGCCAGGAGGGGCGGGAAACACACTTTGTCCACGCGACCGGGTCGAGCCAGTTCGCCGCTGACGATTTGACGAGCGAGAG
>ERZ1106948.106-NODE-106-length-41277-cov-33.477003_pt1 | contig 41277 bp, 68 predicted proteins | sample MGYA00403673_ERZ1106948 | MGnify/ENA primary metagenome ERZ1106948 (study PRJEB35170, sample SAMEA104062409) | human gut metagenome | biome: human gut; feature: human-associated habitat; material: faeces | place: Denmark | collected 2012-05-07 ...
TTTTCCGGCCACTCGTTTACCCATAGCGAAAAATCGGTGGATAAGGAATGAGAAATACGACGAGTCTGTTTGGAGTGAAACGCCTAACCTGTACGCCCCTTCCAACGAATAACCGTTCTCCCCGCATTCCATCCAAATCGCATTTCTTGTTTACAACGCAGTTGCTAGTACACCAAACAGAACAGGAGGATAAATGGAAGAAACAGGCAGCAACACAGTTAACAATACAGATTACTTCTTGTACATGTCCTCAATGGCAGCAGAATAGTGCTTCTGCAGCTGCTTACGCACCAACTTGAACGTGGGAGTCAGCATTCCGTTGTCCACGGACCAGCCCTCGCTGTCCACGGTGAACTTCTGAATGCGCTCGAACCCGCGAAGACCCGCGTTCGTGAACAGACGCTTCAGGTCGTCCTGAATCGCCGCGTGCAGCTCCTCGCTCTCGCAAACCTCCTTGAAGGACTTGCCCTCGAGACTGCTCACCGACTTGCTCCACTTCATCACGTAGTCCTTCTCCGGCACGATCATCGCCACCAGGTAGCTCTGCAGCGAGTCGCCGTGCACGAAGATCTGGCTGATGAAGGGCGACGCGCCATAGATGATCTCCAGCTTCTCCGCAGCCACGTACTCGCCCTGCGCCAGCTTGAAGAAGTTCTTCTTGCGGTCCACGATCTTCAGCGCGTAGTTCGGCAGGATGATCGCGATGTCGCCCGTGCTGAAGAAGCCGTCCTTGTCGAACGCCTTGGCGGTCAGCTCGGGGTTGCGGAAGTAGCCCGGCGTGATGTTGTAGCCGTGCACGAACAGCTCGCCACGACCCTTGCAGGGCACGCCGTTGTGGTCGCGGTCGCTGGTCAGATAGTTCATCTCGGGCACGTCCACCAGCTTGTACTCGCAGCACGGCAGACAGCCGCCCACGTTGCCGATCGAGTAGTCCGTTCCCACCTGCAGCGTCATCGGACCCGACGTCTCCGTCGCGCCGTAGCCCTCGATGATCACGCCCTTCAGCAGGCAGCGCAGGAAGAGAAGGATGTCCTTCGATAGCGGCGCGCTGCCGCTGATCGTCACACGCACGCGGTCCAGACCCGCCTTCGCGCGGATCTACGACTCATGACCATCAACGACCACTGTACGGTGTCGAAGACCGCCCAGTCGTAGAACCAGTGCGTGTTGTCGTAGCCGTTGGCCATGCGCCACTCCTTCGCCGAAATGCCCCACGACCACAGCGTCTGCACGAAGTAGTTCGTCTGCTTGATCTTCTCCGTCAGCGCGTCGTAGATCTTGTTGAGACTATCCGTCACCTCCTCCGCACGCTCCTACAGACGAGGCACGCTGGTGAAGACGGTGGGACGCAGCGTTCGGATATCGTCCATGATGGTGCGTGTGCTTCCCTACGCGTCAGAGCGCCGCGCCACACCGACCTGGTAGAAGCCGATGCGCGCGCCGCCGATGAGCATGGCGAGCTGCATGATTCGCTCCAGCACGTGCGCCATGGGGAGATAGGAGAGGTAGCAGTCCGAGGGCACGGGACTGATGCCGGTGTACAGGCAGCCGCACATGGCGGAGATCAGGTTGCGATGCGTGATGAGCGCGCCCTTGGGTACGCCCGTGGTGCCGGAGGTGTAACAGATGGTGCACACGTCCTCCGCGTGGGGAGGGACGTTCACCACGCGATGCTCATGGCCGATCTTCATCAGCTCCTCGGTGGTCATCAGCTCGATGCCCTACAGCGTCACGTGCTACAGGAATGCGTACGTGATCCTTGGCGAGGGCGCGCGTCTTGTCGTCAATGACGCCAATCTGGATGATCGTCTTGAGCGACGAGGCACGCTCTAAAAGAACCATAAGCTAGAGTGAATTCCGACCACATAGCCGACCTTCAGCGTTTCAGAGGGAGTGCACACGCACGTCTTCATCTGGGTTTGCTGAAGAATGAACTCCACAGAGTCCGCACCAAGCGTATCGTAGATGGGGCAGAGCGTGAGTCCGTAGGCGTTGCAGCTCTGCTCGGTCAGGGCCCACTCGAGACAGTTGGGGCCGTACATACCGACAATTCTGTACTACACGTGAGCCGGCAGCATCCACCAGCTACACCCTCAATTTCCGATAAAATATTCAAATGGATAAGGCCGGAGGCGAAGTCCTGGACCATTTCCCAGATTTCGTTGTAGCTGTACCACTTGAAGTCCATCGCCTTTCCATTTTCGTCCTACGCGTGACGCATGAACAGAAGTGGGCACCTTGGGTCTGAAGCCGTAGCAGGGTCCATCAGGACTGATTCTCTTTCCACGCATAAAACAATCATAACTACACGAGAGTGAGCGCTTCTGAAGGGTTATTCGATGAAGCACCTACAGCGTTTCAACTTCGGGATAGTACGTGCAAATGTATTCCTGCTTTGGACATTGGATGCTGCGAATCACGGCGGACTAGGAATCACGCAGAAAACGCACAATGGACTTCTCTTCGCGTGCTGGGCTTCACTTCAAATCCATACATAAAGGGTTGTGTCGACATAGTGTTAAGATAGGGTAGATATCACTCGAATGAAGGTATTTGTGATGACCTGTACGGATAGGGATAATCCCCCTGAAAACTGGCGTCCGTTGCATCGATCGCTGCGAAAACGTGCGCTCTTTGGGATCTGGCGTGGAAGGATTCGACGGTTCTACGCCATCCCTGATCTGCGTACTCTCGCTGGATCGTGTAGCAGTGGGAATGGGGCTCTTTCTCTGTCATTCTTCCATTCCATAGAAGTGTGATAGGAGTGCCTGCGTTGTATCCTCAAGTCATGCTAGCAAGAGAAATTGAGTTAGAATGCAACACGAGAGGGATGGCATCATGGAACGAATGCCGGCTCCGTTCAGTGATGTGGTGATGCTCAACTATCCATTTCTGGTTCCATTTCAATCAAGCCGATCATGATTCACCCACGCGTCTGAAACACTCAGGAGACAAAATAGAGCAGACAAATTACTTAGCAACAGTTTTCTTCTTCTTACTCTTCGGCTTTGCAGGACCCAATTGTCCTAACGCACCTTCCGTAGATTCCTTTTTATCGTTCTCCCTTCTCCCTCTCCGTCCTCTCCTCTCGTTCTTCTCCTCCGTCTTAGGCGCCGCCTTCGCTTCCTTCTTTCCCTTCTTCTTGTCTTTCTTGTCTTTCTTCTTCTTGTCTTCCTTCTTGTCTTCCTTCTTCTCGGCGGGCAAATCCTCTTCCTCCTTTTTCTCCTCTTCTTCCTCAGCAAAGTCATCGATGAACTCGTCCTCCTTCTTCTCCTCTGCGAAATCATCAATGAACTCTTCATCCGGAACAGGTTCTTCCTTCTTCTCTTCCTCAGCAGGTTTCTCGTCCTTCTTCTCGTCCTCCTTTTCTTCCTCCGCGAAATCATCAATGAACTCTTCGTCAGGAATAGGTTCCTCTTTCTTCTCTTCCTTTTTTTCTTCCTCAGGTTTCTCCTCTTCTTTCTTCTCCTCTTCTTCAACAGGCTTCTCCTCCTCAACAGGACCCTCAACAGGACCCTCCACAGGACCCTCCACAGTCTCCTCCACAGGCTTCTCCGCAGGCAAATCCTCGTCAGAGAAGACATCGTCCGAGTCCGACATCACGAACACAATCGGCTTCCGCTCCTCCTTCTCGGACGCTTCGGAATACGACGCGTCGCTGAACGCAGCCTCCTCCTCCACCTTCTTCTCCTCTTCCTTCCTCTTCTTCTTCTCCTCTCTCTTCCTTCTTCTCCCCTCCTCCTCGATCTTCTTCCTCTCCTCCTCCTGCTTCTTCCGCTCCTCCTCCTCCTGCTTGATCAAGTCCTCCATGCGATGCTTCGTCTCGTACGCGCCGCGGTACCAGCGACTCGTTCCCATCTCGTTCACGTCACGCTTGTTGCCTCGCACGAACGCGGAGAACGTGGTCTGCATCGTCGGCTTCAGGTCCTCGTCGCTCGACTCGCTGTCGCTCAGCGCCTCCTTCTTCGTCTCGCTCGCGTAGAACGAACGCGCCTTCTTGCTTCGAGAGAACGCGCGCGGGTTCGCCACGGGCTCCTCCGGCACCCGACTCGCCTCGCGCGACAGCGAGGGTGAACGGAAGCTCTCCGGCAGCGGCGCGGAGAAGATGTCGAACGACGACTGCGGCGGCAGGATGGACTCGTCCTTCTCCAGCACGTCGTACGGAAGCGGCGCGTCGAAGCCCGCTGCCGCCTGCGACGACAGGTCCTTCGCCGTATCGTCGGGCTTGTCCTCGGGCTAGTCGTCACCACGCACGCACACGCCTCACGGGAGTGAACAGGTCGTTGAGGTCGGGCTGGTCGTAGGTCACGCGCACCGGGCGACTCAGCTTGTTCTTCACGAGGTGGTTGTTCAGCGTCGCCTGCAGCACGGAGATCCTCTTCACTACGCCTCACACCTCCCCCAATCCCCCACGCTTTTGCTCCACCGCCTCCTGGATGTCGCTCAGGGACGTCTGCAACTGCTCGATCTGCTTGCGTAGCTCCACGTTCTCCTCCTTCTTCGCCGTGATCTCGTCCGCCTTCTCGCGCAGCTCGCACTCCGTCGATCTCCACTTCTGCATGTTCTCCCTCCACTGCGCCACCAGCTTGTCGCGGTTGTCGGACACAATGGCGGGCACGTTGTTCGGATCCTTCAGCGCTTCCAGCTCCTGACGCTCCTTCTCCTCCGCCTCTTCCAATCCCTCCGCGAACGGATTCGTATTCACCGTGGACGTGGGGGCGAAGGACGGAATCAGATCCATGTTCAGAGACGACTGGAGGTCCGCGTTCGACGCGCTCTCTCCCTTCGTTCCCGATAAATCACGAAGCGACTCCGGGATGTCAAAAGGCAGAGGAAGTCCCTATTACTCAGCTCCTCAGAAAACGAATACGCTGAGCGAAACGCTGGCGATGCGGGCAGCACGGATGAACTCGCTCTCGTCAAGGAAGCCGTCCATATCCTGATCGCACATGGGGAACAGCTTATCCGCCAAGCTGCTGTCCATCCCATTGTCCGTCAGATAGTTTGCAAATTCTACGAATGTAATGTAGCCGTCGTGATCTCCGTCCTAGGAATCACCACCAAGAGACAAATCGGCACGATATAACTGAAATTGTTCTTGTAGTACTCCAGATCCCCGGCCTGGAGCGCATACGGGTCCGATATCGACTCTCCGGCGTTAGAATCGTTTGAGGGAATCAAATCACTCATTTGGCCCACGTCGAAAAACGAGTTAAATGGTGATCTACGCAGCGTAACAATAGCGGCTTGATGCCTACGACTGTTGCATGACACAAGGAATTGCTTCTTTCCAATACAAATAGAGAACTCAGTCCGATAGAGCTACTAGCAGTCAAACGAAAAACCTAGTAATCTGTCGAAAAGACTCAATCCTTTTGGAGTAATTCACGAAAACGGCATGATCCGATAGGGGACAGTTATCCTTCAATCAGCCCCGATTATCCACTTTGTTCAGCAAATCCCAATCGGGTTGGGGGCTATATGTTTGCTATTGTTTTGAGAGAATGCTCGTGACCTGCTGCTGGAAGCGCCGATTGGCCGCTCTCGCTCCCTTTGTTCTCTGCTATCACATGTCTCAGTCTCAGAGGGAGTTCGATCAACACACCGTCAACCCTTATACGATTCCCTGTGTCTCTCCTTCTTCCCAGCCATCCCGGTCATTCACTCAAAAGACGCTCACAGCGAAAGCACACAAATGCGCGTGCAGTCATTCTTGATACTCAACGGACAATCAGTGTCACACAGAAAACACAGAAGCGTAACGCGTGTGTTATCGCATGTCTCAGGTGTATGTTGTAGATGAATCAGCCACGCAACTGCCGTTCAAGCTTGTCTTTATCGTGGGAATGTGCGCATTCCTCGACTTTTTCTGTCTGAACCAGATTATGCCCAACGTCCCGTTCATGATCGCCGACTTTTATCCGGATGTGCGCGTGTCCCGATGATCTCACTCCTAGCTCGACACGACGGAGGTGGGTTTCTACTCTGGTCTACTAACGTCCTGCTACAACTTCGGAGGCATTTTCGGCAATCTCTTCTGGGGTTGGTTTTCCGACAATTTCGGGAGAAAACCGACGATTGTCATTAGTCTGATGGGTCTCTCTGCGGTCCTCGGCTGACGCGTAGGAACGACTGTCTTTTCTCAGTTGTTTGGGTTGTCTCCCAACTTCCCTCTTGCCATGGTGTTCCGCACCTGCTGGGGCCTGATGAACTCCACGCTCGGAGTCGTCAAGACGTACATCGGCGAGATGTGCAACGATCGTCTGTTAGCAAGGGGCTTCGCCATTATCAGTGCCATGGGTGGACTCGCTCGGTTCGTTCTCTCTCCATCGCTGACCCGTAGCATCTTCGGACCGCTGGCGGGCGGTTTCCTAAGCAAGCCGGAGGACAACTTCCCGGGTTTGGTGAGGCTCATGCCGTGGCTGCGAAAGGTGCGCTATTGGATCCCCTGCTTCGTCGGCGGGCTCTTCTGCTTCATCACGGCGCTCGTGACCGCCTTCACTGCGCCCGAGACGAACCCGCGCTCCGCGGCGCTGCAAGCGAAGAAGGAGAAGGAGGAGAACAAGGAGCGCGTGGCGGAGATCGAGAAGAAGGCGAAGAAGGGCGAGACGCTGACGAACGAGGAGACGATGCTGCTGGAGCTCTCCCACGGGTCGTACTACTACCTGCTGCGCAACAAGCTGGTGATGATCACCACCATTCTCTATGGTACGCACGATGTGTGGGGATGATGGAATAGCGGGCGTGAGTCTGGTGCAGTCCGCGCAGGACGCCGTCTTGTCGCTGTTCCTCATCAACCCCATCGAGAAGGGGGGCTTCGACTTCGACCAGACCGACATCGGCTGGCTGTTCGCGGGCATCGGTCCCATTCAGATCATCTTCAATCATATCCTTTCCCTTCGCATGGTCGCCTCCTTCACCTCACCTCTTCTCTACCCGCTGATCACGCGTCTGTACACCTACCGCGGCATCTACTTCGTCTCGGGTCTCATCTACTCCGTGTTCCTTCTCCTCTACCCGCTCATCTCCTTGTCCAACCAGTGCAACCTGTCCGTCACCTGGTTCATCATTCTCGTCTCCACCGTGTCCTGCATCCTCATTCGACTCTTCAACTTCACCTCCGTCAACGTGCTCATCAACAACAGCACCTACGCCGACTACCGCGGGAGAGTCAACGGACTGGGGCAGGTCATGGCGGCGATCGGGAGAATGATCGGACCTTCCCTCGGCTCGACGCTGTTCGCCTGGAGTGTGTCGAAGGACCGACCGTTCCCGTTCAACGTGGGTCTGACCTATTACATATCCTTTGTTGGGAGTGCAGTGGGGTTCGTTAATGACAGGTGATTGGCATTCTGATGATCATTGTCTCTGTGTCCGTGTATCTCCTTCCCGAGTCCATCAACAATCCCGCGAAGCGTATTCGCCACACGTTTATGAACAACGAGGTGGAGATGAAGGAAATGAGCGACAAGAAAGAGGAGACTCCCGTGGTCGCGGACGGTGATAGTGCTGTCGTGGAGGTGAAGAGTGAGTCTGCTGCTTGAGTGATGTGTGTTTGTTCCCTAGTGTATTGTACTCATAGGATATGAACGTATCCGATGCCTCTGTTTTTGCTCCGTTAGGAGTGTGAAGTGCTTTGATTGCGATTACGTGTAGTCTGCAGCGAGTAAGCCCAATCCTCCGGCTGTGGCTCCTAGCGGAATGCAGAGCAGTACAGTGCCGAGAGCAAAGAAGAATGAGAGAGAAAAGATCGATTCGATCCGAGAGGACAAGGATCTCATCGATCTGACGAAATTGGCGTTGTCGAAAGACGGGAACTCGAGTAGGGGAGCGGGAAATAATGGTCAAAATCGGTTACAGGGCGTAAGCGTCGACATGGAGTCTGCTTAGTTCTAGAAGAGTGGGAGCGAGTCGAAAGAACCAGACATGTTGAAAGCGGATACAGAACGGAAGCAGCAGTCCATCTTGTCATCGTTGGATCAAAAGAGGAAGGAGCTGCAAAAGCAAAACGAGACGATCGACAAGCTGAACAGGGAGCTGAAGCAGCTCGACGTTCCCGTGAACAAGGAGATTGCGACGTTGCGAGAGAAAGTGGAGCACGTGGACAGGGAGCTGGCAAAGGCATCAAAGCTACGGAAGCAGAAGGAGAGCGAGCTGCTTCAAGCGATTGATCTCGTGTCAAAGCTAGCCGATGAGAAGTGTGCGTTAACGGAGCGGCTGAAATCGATCATGTACGACTTCGAGTCGGCAAAGCAGAGGAAGCTAAAAGAGCTGGAGGAGGAGATGAAGAAAATGGGCATGTGATGTGTTTCGATACAAACAGATTTGAAGGGGTTATTTCCTTCCTGAGTTAAAGCCGAGCTTACTGGTGATGAATGAGAACTTCTGTCGGATGGACGTGCTCTCTTGCTTCTGTTGGGTGGGCGGAATCACTTGCTTCTGTTGGATGGGTGTAGTCACTTGGTTCTGCTGGATTGGCGGAATCACTTGGTTCTGTTGGGTCCACATATTCTCCTTCGTCATAGAGGAACGGCGAGCATTCTGCGAGAACACATGATCTCGCAACTCCACTAGCTGCTTCTTCACGTCCAAATACGTGCTGGCTGACAGGTGGTTCACTTCATTGTTCAAGCGAGTGAGTTCGCCCATCATCTGATCATACAGGTCTCCCTTCGTCCACTTTGCCAAGCAGTCCTGAATACTGCTCACCAGTTGCGCGCACTCTCTTCGTGCCTGGAACAACGCACGACGCTGTTCTTCTTGCTCCTTGATTGCCTTCACCGTTGCTCGAATGGTGTTGATGATGTCTGTGTTCTCTTCGTTGTCATGTGATGGCTGTTCGTTCTTGTCCTCCTCCTTCACTTCACTCATTCGCTCTTTCAGTTCTTTCAGTTCATCTTTCAGTTCACCCTTCTCTTCACTCTTCACTTGACTCTTCACTTCACCCTTCTCGTTCCTCTTCTCTTCACCCTTCTCCTCCGCCTCAGAACGCATGCTCACCAACACAGAACCACCCGTCCTCTTCTCCATCTCCGGAGTCAACCACACGCCATTCCTCGCGTCCACCACCAGTGACCCATTCATCAAGCCATACAGAAGCGTCCACGCCCCCCGCGACGAACACTCCAACGGATCCGCTCGCTTGCAGAGCTCGATTTCACTCCCCACTCCCTTCAGCTCCTCAAACACTTCGCTCACCATCTCAGGGATGTGCGTTACACTCCCGACAACGTACAGCGACTCGGGATCAGCCGTCAGCTTCCGGATCGACTAGACATCAATCCACACACTTCATACCAACCGCGCAGAACGCGTGCGCGAACGACCGAAGCTCCGCGAAGACGTTGCCGCTTCGCAAGATGGAGATGAACTCTTCTCGCGTCATTTCCTCGTAGAAGTCGTCGTCGCCCGTCAGCGTCTCGATGGAGAACTCCACGTCCTCGCAGTCGGCGTTGGAGAGCTTCTCGATCTGCTTCTCCACCACGCGTCTCAGTTCCAGAGCCACGCTCGGGTTATGGAACGCCTCGCACTCGCGCGTGAGGTGGTCGTACACCAAGTTCTGGATCACGCGTCCGTTCACGCTCTTCGTCGACATGCACTTCTCCACACGAATCGCTCCCTACGCATCAGCCACGAAGGACTGGCTCACATTCTGCACGGTCACGTAGCTCAGACTCGATTTCGAGTTGCCGATATCCAGAATGACAATCTCCCTCTTCTCAAACTGGCTCAAGTCCTTGAATACCAGAGACCCGCAGAGCACGGCGTTCGCGATAGACTCCTTCACGTAGCACGCTGCGGGAAGACCACATCCCTTCTGAATGCTCTTCAAGCAGGCAACCTCATCCTCTTCAAAGTCGTCGGGAATCTGCAGCGTCAGTCTTGCTTCATAGCATTACCGCGTAAATCGGAGAGAGTGAAGGCGAACTGGCAATCAGGTCGTCAATGGAAGAGAAGACCGCATCCGTGTGAAGATCTGTTCCGGCCAAGACGCAGTAGTACTCAAACAGGAGCTGCAAGCCGAAAGCGACTTGGACGTCCATTTGCTTCCCCTCCGAAAAACAAATCACGGATTTGCCATCTATGTTCTGGATAGAAGACATTGTGTAGGACGGCTGCGCCATTGCTTTACCTGAGAACATCGAATTGGGGTCGTAGTATGCGTTGCACTTATACGCCTCAATGAACTAGTCATCACAAGAGAGCAGCAAAGCGAACGTTACCGGGGCAGCAGTCACACAGGAAGAGGCAATCCCTCTTAAACGCGATTGCGTTGCTAAATGTGAATCCCGATGCCAAGATCTACGGAAAGGACCTGCTCCTTTTGGGCGTGAACACAATCGACGGATAGTACTCGTTCGTTCGTTCCCTGCTGGCCTCTGATGTGTAGAGGACGTGTCTCGACGATCCGATATCAATGGCCAGAATCCCAGCCATGGCGAGTTCTTTAATGGAAATGCATTCCAGGAACGCAGCACCCCTATCCCGTAGGGAATGATGTGGAGTGTAACCTCGTGGACTGGCGGCCGCTTTCGCTCAACACGGGCGATCTCCGATTCTGACCCGCGAGCCGCCATCTGCGCATGGATCGACGACTCTACATGTCCTCCATCACGGAGAAGGAGGCCTCAGTCAGTTGATAAGAATGAGAGGCGTTCAGTGATTTCTTGATAATCATGAGTGACAAACGAGAACTCACAAGGAGCGCTCTGTTCTATGGAGTGTCGTCGGAATATCGCAAACGAACCCGTGAGGAAGCAGGAGAAAGATGAGCGGAATCATCATGGATTCTAATTGTATTCCCTACAGGGAGTCAACCCAATGGAAAGAGGGAGGTGAGTCTGTGAAGACTGCAGAGTGTCATCCATTTCTAAGTTTGATAGGTACAATCCTAGGGAGTTTCATCCAATTTGATAGGTCCATGACACTACTTCATATTCTTTTTTCGCTAAGCGTCCCTTACCCTGTCTTACATCCTATTCCTCTTTAATTGGGATACTGACATTTGCTATGATGAACGTTTGAGAGGATGACCCTGCTCATGGGTAGAGTCAACAAGATTACATTAGTAACGAGAGAGTGGAAGACAACGATTGGTTCAACGGCCCCAACGCGCGATGGGAACCCTACAGCAGTGGATTGTACATTGAGAGCTCGGACTACTCCAGCGGCAGCACCCTCTTTGACAGTAAGCACTGCGTTCAGTGCCCATAATGCCAAGGCAATGATTCCTACGACTCGCTGTTCCGCAACAACCCCTTTTCCAATACCACCCTGTACGTCTTGTGTCGTGGGATAACGGACAGGGAACGCCCTTTCGATTGCTACGACACTGGATTCTATGGAGGCCTCGATCAACCCTTCTTCGCGACGCGACACGCTGACTACTTCCAGCATGGTAGTAGCGAGCGTGGAGATTGACAAGCAGATGTTCCTCTTTTCCAAGAGAGCCCTCGCATCTTCTACCCTAGACACGACGGCACGCTGTTCCGCGTCAACAAGGAAGAACCATTCCAGATCCCCTCTTTTTGTCCTCCCATCGCCCCCGTTCCGCCCAGAGAGGGGTCCAGAATCATTTACGAGCCAGTGTATGAAGAGGATCCCGAAGGCAAGTTCCGCATATCGCTCAGTGCACTTCGTTCCGGCATTGAGAAGCGAAAAACAGTAATGCTTCGAAATATCCCCAACAGCTACACTCAGAAGCAACTGCTCGCGGTTTTGAAGTCCATCATCCCCGTAAGTTTCAACTTCGTGTACATGCCCATTGATCTCAAAACCAAGTACAATTTGGGATTCGGGTATGTGTCGGTGATGGATACGGAGTCGCTGATTATGCTCTACAATGCTGTAGCATTTGAGTGGGGTTGTGAGGAGTAGATGAACATGCATTGCTGGCCGAATACGAATAGCAAGAAGGTGTGCGAGGTTGTCTTTGCCAGAATCCAGGTGAGAACCGGATACGAGGACGCGGGCAAGGGACACTACGACATGCGTAAGATATGCAGAGAATGGAATGTCATGGCACTCCCTCCGCAGTACCGTCCTCTCTTCTTCAAGAGAGAAACGAGATACATCCACGGTAAGCAGTACTGCATCCTCAGACGCGTGGGGTGTTAACTGACATGAAGTGATTCTTCACTACGAGTAATTATTGTGTTGTTCGCTTGTTTCTTTGGCAGATAGTTGAATCGTCTTTCATGGGTATCTGAATCACCTTTCACAGGTATCAGAATCACCTTTCACAGATGTTTGAATCGCTGCTCACAAGTATCGAAGACTACACTCGCAATCAGACGCTGCAAGCACTAATCACAACGGAGACTAACACAAGCACCCCTCGTATCTCATACAAACACACCACCTATATTACAAACTGACTGGTTTCGTCGAATTCGTGAAGACGCAGCACTGACCCTCGGAATCGACACTGCACTGAACACTCTGCAGCACGCACCCCTCAATTGTGGACAGGGAGTTCTTCATGTTGAACAGCTGCGAGAGTCGGTCCGTGTAGCAGTGGATCTCGTAGGAGGACGAGCTGTGCGCTTTCTACCCGTCATCCCTCTTGCTCGCACCAACCTCGAACACCGCGTTCACGATCGACACGAGCTTCTGCAGCTGGCACTTGGTGATCACGCCGCTCATCGACAGCGTGGTCGACTGGGCTCCCTTCATGAGAACGTTCTTGTGCAGAACGGGGTGCACCATCGTCCACGTGGAGTGCGCGAAGGAGAAGGAGGAGATCACTTGGGTCATGTCCTTCGCATCAGGCACTACGCGTTACGGAGGAGAACAGAGGCGACGATGAATGGAGTAGTTGATGATGTAGTTTACAAAGCGATGAATGCTCAGCGCGTCGCGGATGATGATGCCCGTGCTGCTCGAATCCGGCTGAGTGAAGTTGCTGTTGCTCGATAACACTACGATTCAGTCCCGCCCAGCACGACTCACATCGCGAGCTGCTCCGATACAACAGCAGGTCCTCTCTACCCGTGATCCACGCGAACTATGATTACTCGGCAATATCGTCCTCGTCGTCGTCCTTCATGCGCACATAGTGAACGTCCTCTTTTGCGATCTCGTTCAGCATGTCGTTCGGAACCGAACCGTAGCAGATGCGATTCTACGGGTGATGGATACGCACAACCCACACATAGCTCTTGTCGTGTGTGAACATGGCAGTGAAGGAATGACCCTTCAGGTAGAAGTAGGACTCCTCCTTGAGCATGTCACATGGAAGGCATGTATAGGAATGGAAAACGTCCAGCACTGCCTCCACGAAGCACCGCAGCATCGCAGGAGAGACCAGTCCGCGATTCACACTCCTCGACTCGCAGAATATGCTGTAATATCCAATCTGGCTTCTTCGAATTGCCATCATGATCATGTTCAGCGTGGAAAAGGGAGTGCTCTCGTCGAACTGGAGGGTCACATTGTTCTTGATGCTGTTATCCACGGCGAACACATTCGACTTCTATGAGTCGATCCAACGAAACACGCCAAACCTCTTGCGCCTTTTCCGTCGTCGATGTCTTCTTCTTCAGCCTATAACTGAGAGCCATCGATGGCGCCGTACGACATCCGCCTTCCGGAGTTGAAGAGAAGGGTTCCGCTGGAGTGACTGGCATGAATCTCCCCATTACCCAAAGCGCCAACAACATACCTTCCGTAACGATGTGGATGATTTTGAGAGCAGAGACGCGTCCTGTTTCTCGCCTCTACAGATAAGCGGACAGGCGGGGAAGGACAACGATTTGCCGATGGAAGACGGATTGGATTGTGCGTTTATGTCGCGCAGAGGCGCGTTTGGTCGCTTTTCCGACGGATAGACGTCCTTGGCAGAATGAAGCGCACCAACATTTGTATCCGAGCTACACCCATAAACGAGCGATTCAACGGATTACAGAATCGTAGGAGTAGTTCGTTTCCCGTGAATCGACATCTTCGGCAGAGACGCGAATGACAGTCTCGACTGCGATTCTACGCGCATCATGTGTGCTACCAGCCTCCCTACCCTCGAGCGAGCCACTCATCGCCTTGAACCAATAAAGAATGATGGAGCAGTTCTCGCTCAACCCGCGCAACTTTTACCGCGAACCCAAAAGCAGCTCGTTTCGCAACAAACAACCGTACATACAGTCAGTAATAGTACATATAATATCATTTCGTCCTCCGGATGGAACTATCGATAAAAGAATCCTCCTCCTCGCCATGCTGGTTCTCGCCCTCTTTTGGCTCCTTCTTGTGAATGACAACGTCGCTGTACAGAACGGAATCCTCCTCGCCGTCTCCCAGCTCCCCAGCAATTCGCTCTCTCCCATCATCATTTCCGCCGCCTCTCTCGATTTCCCTGGCAGCATCCACCACTCTCCTCCACTCGTCCTCGTCCACCTCGTACGAGCTCATCGGCACCGTGTACAGCTCCTCGTTGAACTCCGCATCGATGCCGAACTTCTCCTTGTTTATGGAGAACTGGTCGAACGATGTGTTCCCCGAGCGCATCTCCTCCAGCGTGCGGCACTCCGCGCCCTCGTCCTCCCCGTCCCACCGCTGCAGCTCGCGCGGGTGCGAGAACGACGCGCTGTGTCCGTGCGGCCTGCTCCAGTACGAGTTGGTGCGATGGTACCCGCGCGTGGCGCCACCCGAATTGCGATTCACCGAGTTGAAGCTCCGACTCCGGTCCGTCACGAAGTAGCCGTTCCCGCGGTTATTCCCCCTGTGCGAGGGCGACGACGCCTGACCCTCTCTGGAGTAGCCCCGTGCACGCCGACCCCCGTCGCTCCGCGAATACCGCGAGGACAGCGAGCGCTTCAACACTCTCCCGCCCTCGTGTCCCTCGTTGGGGGAGCCCCACCGCCGTCCCGGCGCTCCCGCGTTGTCCTCGTTGTTTGATGAAGGGCGTTCGTTGTTTGATGGCTGAGGGCGTTCGTTGGTTGAAGATTGAGGGCGTTCATTACTCGATGAAGGACGCTCGTTGCTTGATGAAGCACGCTCATTACTCGAAACACACTCATTCCCAGAAGGGTGAGAGCACTCCTCTCCCAACATGGGCGAAATCATAGCGAACAAGGAGAGATCGCCGTTGCTGCTGTCGTAGCGAGAGCCCTGCTTCTTGCGGTACATGCCGCTCTCCATCTGCGTCTGCACGGTGGATACGGGATCGCTGCGGTCCATATCGATGTACTCGAGAATCCAGAAGAAGCGGTTGGCGCGATCCGTTTCCTCGATCATGCTAGACATGAACCGCCCACAGCACAGCGAACTTGAGGAAGTATACAATGTCCTTGATCTGCTGATAAAGGTACTGAACAAGTTCAGGGTATTCAGAGAGAAAGGAATGATGCTCTTCTTGCTGCGAACTGCTTATCCACTCCGAGATAAAGCTCTGCAAAAGCATGCAAAAATCGGACACCTTCCCGTAGTCTGTTTCCTACCCGTCAAAAGCGCCAACCACACGAAACTCCGCCCAAAAAATACAGGTAAACCACTCTGCACAAAACGAATATTGGCAACAGATAGCAATACTACCCATAACAGACGAGAGGAAGCAATACGCTGTGCGTCTCAACGTTATACTCCGTCATGTCCACCGTCTTCCACAGCTCCATGATGTTAGCATCGTAATCGCCCTTCTTCAAGTCCCCGATAATACGCACCACATCCGCTTCCGTCAGCTTCGGAATCGCACCCTCCTCGTTCTGCCCATCGCGACTCACACGGGACGATATGGACGTGTTGCTCTCCTCCACGGGAGACAAACCGCTGGGCGCGTGATGCTTCTGCTCCTCCGCCCGTATCATCTCGTCCGCCTCCTCCATCAGCCTCTTCTCTACTCCTCACAACGCCCACGCGCAACACAAACCCTCATCCCTATCCTCTTCCTCATCACTGTCATAACTCCTGTGGAAGCAGCCGAGAGTCCTGCTGGTAGACCGAGACGGCTTCTCCGACCCACTCTCCTCTTCTTGCTTCTCCTTACGCCACAGTAATTCACCCTACGCAATCTGTGTATACGGCATTTTCGTCCTCTGAGTCGGATTCTCCGTATGGAGTGGGAGTCAGCGAATTGTAGTTCTCTTCCTCATCGCTACTAAATACAACGTCCACGTCCTGCTGCGAACCGCTGTGTTCGAATAGCGATGACACCTGCCCCATGAATGCGCTCCAATACGAAGGCGCGAACACCAAAAATCGGGGCTATTTCCGGTAATGGCAGAATCGCGCATTCCCACTTTCAACCGCCATCTCCATGTCCGAAACCAAGTCAACGTTCTGCATCAAAGCGTATCTTCACTGTGCTTCCATCACCTCCAGGTGTGAGAACGGGTGTCGCTTCTTCGTATTTCTCATATTCGCTCTGGGAGTACTCCTCACGATGTATCGACAGTGCGTGGTGTCTTCCCAATAGTGTGTTCACTCCTTCCAACCCTATCTTTAAGGCGGCATATGAAGGACGGATTGGAGTGATTCGCGACTACATATCCGAAGGGGGAAGCATCAATGCCCTCGACAAGTGGAACAATACGGCGCTCCACTGGGCTGCAAAGGGCAACCAGTACAGGGTCATGACGTTCTTGGTGCAGAATGGAGTCGATGTCGATGCGGAGAACAGCGAGGGAGAAACGGCCCTGCACTGGTCGACGTACTCTAACAACGTAGTAACGTGACGCGCTTTCTTCATCGTAGGATACGACGATCGAGTTCTTGGTCATGCACCACGCAGCTCTCAACCGACAGAACATCCACGGCGAGACGCCCTTGCATATGGCCATCATTCTGAATGCTTTCAAGTCCGCGCAGTGCCTGCTTCAGCTGGGAGCCGATCCGAACGTCCAGGCGAAGAACGGCAACACTCCGCTCCACTACCTGCCTCCAGGCTGCACGGAGAGTGAATAGTAGGCGATTCGTGGCTGGGTGAGCTCTAGCTGTCGCAATCTCGTTGAGGACTTCAAGAAGGCGGGCTGTGATTTTTCGATTCAGAATGGGGATAACGTGTCCGTTATGGACGCGATTTTGGGAAAGAAGGAGAACAAGGAATTGTGGCGCGTTTGTAGGAAACACAACAGGGCAGCTCCTCCATGCCTTCCGCCTTCAGCAGTGCCCACAGCTTGTCTGATACGGTCTTCATGTTCTTCTCGCACACGACCCACAGTTCATCCACCTCGGTGGGTGTGAGATCTCCCGATATTTTGGAGAGAAATGTTGCCCGTGACGGACAGACAACGACCGCGATCTTGAATGCGTTGCGCACGAGCATGTTGTGTCGATCGCTGAGGACGGCGGCGTATGCCTCGCGCACCGCCTTCTGCAGTGTGTCCTACGCAGTGAACGACGCGAGTCGCGCTCACATTGGGGTGCTCACGGAGGTAATGAACCATCGCGTACACGAAGTCCAGGAACCAGAGCAGTCGTACAAAGCTCCTCGACGCGTTCTGGTACGCCCGACCCTTTCCGTCAATGCCCTCTACGCCTCATCCGCCCCATCAACCCATACCGGGTCCAGATGTGTGCCAGTTCCTCGCCTTTTCCGCGTGCAATACGTCCTGCGTTTGAAGCACTGTCACATAGCTACTTCGAGAGTCACCGATTCGAAGGGTCCGCCGATTATCCCCGTTTCGATCATTTCCTTTGTTCGGTTTGTCACATGCTCCAGTTTCGTCGTCACGTCGCTCGTGGCAAAGGACAGCGCCTGACCGAGACAATCTACACCGTCGAGACGCCATGCATCGCTTACGAAAGAGCTTCGTGATCTCATCAAACATCTCCAGGAGCTTCGACAGCGAATAGGGCTCATTCATTTCGGCAACGCAATCCGTAACATCTCGAAATCGTTTCAAGGAGAAGGCCTCACTCATTCCGCAAGTTGATATCTAAGACTAGGGACCCATCTTCGCGTTTGACAGCTCTTCGCTTCCATCAACAAACAGCCGTCAGGGATGACTTTATATAGTACATATATTACAGCCGTTATATATCTTTGCAAGCATCGACCATCCTACGAAACTCCTCGTTTGTCAGATGTCCCGCCTTCCGCAAAGTATTCTACGATCACAGACAACAAGCAGCTCTACTCTTTTCTCCGTCGAGCACGAACACTGCGGTTCTGAGATAGAAGGCTCGTACACGGAGCAGCAGCGCATTAATCCATTACATGACACTTGTTTTTCGTTATTCAGTTTATTGTATTCTGCGTCTAAACTCGCAAACGGATCGTCCCCGCAATCGTCGTAGTAGCACATCGACGGCTTGCAAATGAGCTCGTCCTCGCTGTCGCTGGGGTTCTCCGTCGAAGAAATCGAATTCAGCAGGGAACTGTTGCTGTCGCTAGACGGAAGAGAGAACTCCTCCTCTTTCACGACAGGGGGGTCCATGACTACCGGCTGTTCCGCAGGGATATAGGTTAGAGGCACCGTAGTAAAGCGGCCCAGCGACTACAAATCACCCGTACAGACAGCGAACCACTCTTTCGATGCATCGCTGGTTGCACTTCCCGCACAAAGGACAACTCCCGAGAGAAGAGAAACGCTTTTGGCAATCACTGCACATTTTGTGCAGCCCGCAACTGTAGAACTCAGAGGACTTCTTTCTCATACAAATATCGCATATCGTTCTTGAATCTGCACATCACTCTTTGAACAATACTCCTACCCAATCCTATTTCCGGTAAAGCAGGGAGATTAAACATAACAATGCCAAGGTAGCGATCAATATAGAATTGAACAGTACACTTCGAATAAAAAGTGCTTAACGGTGGAAAGAAGACTGCATGTCGTCGCGCACTTTCCGTCCACAGGAATACATCGCCTCCGCTCCCATGAAGAACCGCTCTCCGTCATGCCCACGCGATGCACCGTCACCCCACCAACCCAATCTACGAAGAAACCCAGTGTTGCGGATTCAGTTCTTCTTCACTGCCACGTGTTTTCCATCGTCCCAAGTGACATTCACAGCAGATAAGCGCGGCTGACGCACTCTGAGACGCGTTTGACTCCATGTCCGTTTCATCGCTTGTTCGCCCACAACCATCCTCCGAGCGCCTCTCGCTGCCATAGGAAGAGAAACACACGAGAATCACAATCACTGTTCTCCAAGATGGTTTTGTTGGATCGAGCGGAATCAGCGATAGAAACTGAGACTCTACGATGACCAGGAGCCTCCCCAGTGGCTGGCGTCCAATGTGATACGCATGTCTCGTTTCGTTCGCTATGGGCACCGGCGTTACGTATAGTCCGAAAAGAGCATAAAGATCTTCACGGAAGCCACAATCGACGCCATCATCACGGGGACGCTGAAGTACTCCATGGTAGGGCCGGATTCACCTTCTCGAGCCCTAGATAAAGCAGTACATATCCTCGCACGACCAAATCGGGGAGATCAAGGTAGGGATGCTTCCTCCGCTATATTGCAAGGCTGTTCTCGGCTCGCTGCACACCATTCTGACGCAGGCAGTGAAGTACAACCTGACCGAGGTGATGCTGTCGGGCGACCTACAGGCGCTCGGACTGCCCTATTCCTACCAGCTGTCGGTGTGCAGACCCTATTCGGACAACAAGCTGGAGCTGCAGAAGGTGCTGTCGGACAAGCTCGTGCTGGTGCGTTTTCTTCGCATTCCTGAGGAATAGATATCCCACGAACTCGTATTCGACTGGGACATCCAGACCCTCGTGGACACGGACGGGAGGGTGGATGACTCTCTTTCCGCTCAGTCGTAGTTCGTGGGCAATAACGTGAACATCCACATTCAGTCGCCCTCCACGATCCTTCAGATCCAGGACGGTGTGGAGATTGTGCTGCTTCCCCTCGACTCTCACGCGTAGAAGCAGAATTCGTGTGACTTCCTCCTTTCGGAGAAGATGTACTATAAGCTGAGCAGCGAACTGCGGAAGGTGGACGGACTGATGTCCATGTACGTGGATGCGAAGTGGCGGTGTTTGTTGCAGCGAAACAGCACACTGTACAGTTATTCCGCGTCCTCGTTCGCAATGTCCTCGTCAATCACGACATCCTCTTCCTCCTTCTCCTCCACCTCCATCTCCTCCTTGCTCTTCTCGATGCGCTCCGTGTCGAAGCAAATCGGCTCCACAGCGAGCGTATTCAAGTTGATCATCGTCGCGATGCCCGTGGCACTGAAGGTCGGCAGCGCCACCAGCACGACCGGCTTTCCTCCGATCACCCTGCGCTCCACCTCCAGCGCCTTCTGGTTCCCAACGACGTACACGTCGGGCACCTGACGCACCACAAAGGGATCCGTGGTGTCGTACGGAATGCCCGCTACAACTCAACCTCCACGCCAGCGCCTACGGCAGGTGTTCGGATCCGTCGGGAAGAGCGCGCCCCACTGCAGCGTGAGCGCCATCGCCTCGATCACGGAGACGCTGGGCGCGACCTGCCGCAAGATGTCCTGCACGTTCTGTCCCGACGTCATCAGGAACGTCTTCCCGTCGATCGTCGCGCTGTAAGGGTTCGTCGCGCACTCCAGAGACGAGTACCGCGTGCTGCGGAGAAGCAGCGACGGGTGCAGCGGCTGCTGGGGGAGGAGGATCGACGTGGGGTCCGTGGCGCCGGGCACGATGGTGAGCGGGACGGAGGGCAGCACCTGGGTCAGAAGCACGTCCAGGTTCTCCACGCACTGGAGCGAGCGCGCGATCTCCTTGTTGTCCTGACGGATGCGCTGGAAGGGGATGCGGGGCATCGCCACGCTGTTGCCGAGGAGGAGCACGCGGGCTATGTGCGACGCGAACTTGGCGTCCTCCACGAAACCGAGCTGCGATGCGATGAACTCGAAGAGGAGGTGGCATCGCAGCGATACTGTTTCGTTTATGTTCATGCCCGACACGCAACACAGATACGAGTCCTTGGGCGAGCTCTTCTTTTCTTCCTCCATGGGGGGAATGACGACCGAGTCGTGGAGGAAGCACGTGTCGTTCACCTCGAAATCGCCGTTCCGGTCCATCTGCAGGTGAAAGAAGGAGATGGCGTTCACCTTCCCTCGAATGGCGCACACGACGCCCGTCACCATGGGAACCTGCAGTCCCTTCAGTAGCACACGCGTCGTGGAGTCCTCCAGCACCACCGGATCCGTCTCCTGAGAGAGCGGGCCTTGCAGACTGCTCTTGGGCAAGAATTGCGTCTATCTCTCAGTACAACAGTGAAAATGGACGCCAATCAACTGTGGATTGAAAGACGAAGACCCCTTCTATCGATAAACACCCACACCCACCGCTACGTCGTTCAAAATGCTCTTGAACAGCGACAGTTCCTTGTAGCTATAGAGTCAAATGGGAGGATCACGAAGAGTACGTAGTACCGATGATAACGCAATCCGTATCAGGTTGGAGGTTCCGAATCGCACCTATCGCTCACACATACTGTTACCGACACACTCAGAATTTCGATATCGCTTCCCCACTTCTGCTTCACGACATCGCAGAGGAGGGGACGCACCTCCTTCAAACGCATGTCATATAGAGAGTTGTACTACGTAGGTAACGCACTCCTCACTCCCCTCACTTGCTTTTCAAACGATATCTCCGTGTTCACATACTGCTCATAGTTCGCCTTGTACGGAACTTCCACCCTGTGCTCTATCTGATTCTGTCCCTTGATCGCGTGTTCGCCCACAGTCAGCAGATCGTCACTATACTTGCCCTCTCTACAGCGTAATGCGGATGCAAAGGAGCAACATAGGAAACATGGTAGAATCGGTTTGATTTGTTCGATACGAGTGATTCCGAAAAACGGCCCGATTTTCGTCACCCTCCAAAAGGGATTGCAACCAGCGAATACGTGTGGTACTCCCATTGTCCAATCGCATGTATTCCAATCCCACATTGCAAATCGTGAATGGTGTGAGCCCATGGGAATGGAGGAAGGGCCTCCTCTCTTTGGCTTGGTGGTATTTTCCCCGTCACGTGATTCCAATACCCCGTTTCCTCCCGATCATTACTCTTTACAGAGAAGCAGATTGTTCGGCTTCGTACCAACTGTAGACGAGAAGAGCGTCACGTGCGACGATGCAAACGTCGTTTCGTACGTCATCACCTGACCCCACGGACCCCACACTTTTGATTCCAGTTTAGGGCAATCGCAGAAACACCAGCTAGGGTTTTCATGCATCGAGCGAAAGCACTGTATCCGTTTGATGGCGCGGTAACAACGGATCTGCCGATGAAGGAGGGAGAGATTGTCACAATTATTGGGAAGCTTCCTGGAGGCTTGTGGTGGGAGGGAGAGTCTGCCAAAGGGAGAATCGGTACCTTTCCGTATAATTATGTGGAAGAACTCCCTCCTGAGCCCGAGTTTGAAGAGTTTGAGGGGAAGAAGGGCATTTCAAATCTCGACGTTATCCAATTCGTAAAGAGTGACGATGTGAACCTGAAGGATGAATTGTCGTAGCGTGCTTCTTGTTTTCTTGATGGAGTAGCGTTCTCATCCATATTATCGCTGGCGATGGTGACTTCATAGCGCAGGTCTTTCACGAGGACTTCGTGAATCTCGACCTTATGATCAAGGACAAGTTCCCCCTCCTCCCTCGACCTCGGTTGCCTGAAAAGGATGTATCTCACGACATTTACAAGTGCCTCATCCACGACTACTTCGGCGTAGGTGCCATGAGAGAAGAATGACCCCTAGTACTTTTCCATCCATCAAATGGTGACGCCTGTTGTTCTCATGTGGTTAAAACCAATTCCGAAAGTGAGTCCAGCCTTCTCTGATAACGCGCAGACTTGCATCGCTCCGTGTCCTCATTGGAGAGTTCACGTGAATGTCACCAACACCGTTTCCGCGGAGGACTGTCTGATCGCCGCCGGCACCGGACGCAACTTGATATCCGTCGTGCAGGGCGAAGAGTACACTCTCTGCGACATGTGACGCTCGCTCTCAACGGTGACGCGTAGAGACGACAACGACTACCTGCAGTTGGAAGGGAACGGCAAGAAGGGCTGGAGCAGTCTTCGCTACTGCGAAATCGAGTGGATGAGTGGCTACAAGGACAAGGTGGCGTTCGCGCGCGGGCCTGACCCCTAGCACTACTCGCAGCTCGAGCGTGTGATCCCCTTCTCTCTCCCTTCTCTCCACTGCATGGAGGACCTGCACATCAACCACATCACCATGCAGACGCTGCGTCTGAACGAGCGCTACGGCACGCACCCTGCAGTAGGCGCGGTGTGGGTGAGTGAGTAGTAGGAGGGCGACACCGTCATCCTGCGACTGAGCATGTATCTGTGGAACTCCATCCGCGGGTACATGTACGAGTTCTACAACACCGACGAGCATCTGTTCTATCACACCATCGGGACGAGCGTGGGCGTCGCTGCTCCGAGTGAGGCGTAGGACAACGTGATCACGGAGCTGATCGACCACAAGCTGCAGCTGATGCGCCAGGGCGAGAAGACGATGATCATCCAGCACAGCAGCGCGGACTCGCCCAAGAACGTCTCTGCCTTCCTTGAGGGCTGCAACGAGTTCTTCCTCTGTTACCTCATCGATCTCCGCGTCGTCCAGAAGACCGCTCTGTCGCCCGCGCTGCAGGCGATCTGCGAGAAGAACCAGCAGAGTGTGAACGGCGTGAAGGTTGTGAAGCCGCCCAGACCGGAGAAGCCCGTGAAGCCCGCGCGGCTGTCGGCGCTGTACTCGCAGAAGGCGATACAGGAGGCGATGGCGTGCGAGGGAGATGGGTCGAGTGAAGGCGGCGAGCTGGTGCACGCGGGCTGTGTGAGCGGGGAGTTGTCGCCCGTGGGAGGTCAGAGTGACGCGTCTGTGTGTGAGAGTGGCAAGGCAGGGAGCAACAGAGCTTCTGGAAGTGGTAGAAATGTTGAGAGCGACAGTAACAGAGCTTCTGGGAACGGCAGCAGAACCTCTGGAAACGGCAGCAGAACCTCTGGAAACGGCAGCAGAACCTCTGGAAACGGCAACAGAACTGTTGAGAGCAACAGTAACAGAGCTTCTGGGAACGGCAGCAGAACCTCTGGAAACGACAACAGAACCTCTGGAAACGGCAACAACGAAGAGAACGCCAACCAGCCACCCGAAAGAAGCGCCCCGCGACCCAAGCCACCCAAACCCGCCAAGCCCGTGAAGCCTCTCCGCAAGGAAACACCCTCAAGCGATAGCGTGGTCCCGGCAGACAGCGTGGAGTCGCCGTCTCGCTCTCCAGCCGTCAGGTCACCCAGAACTCTCTGCAAGTCGCTTCAGCTGTCGGAAGACGCGCAGTTGGTGCTGCGAAAGAAGAAGAGCTCGGAGCTGAAGCAGCCGCCGGCGCTTCCGCCCAAGCCGCCGCGGGGTCCGCCGCAGAAGCCGCCCAAGCCTCATTCCTTAATCCATCCTCATTTCAAACCTGTTAAGCCCGTGAAGCCTGCTCAATTCGAGAACTATCACGTGACGAAGAGGACTGTTAACAGCCCGTCTTCGGACAGCGTTACGGGGTCAAGCTGTGAGGAGTAACCGTCATTTATGTGCGTGTATGTGTACCTCGGCGTGTTTGTTAGGAAACAGACGCTAATGGATGTTCATCTCATAGCCAACGTCGCACTCCTCGCCCTTCCGCGTGAAGAACTCGACGACGAGCGACCCCGTGTTGATGATGATAAATGATACATTGACGAGTGTCGAATCCGCCACTGCCATTCTCCCCTTCACATAGCTGTGCTACGCATCACCCCTCAGCGCCACGCCCACTCTCCCCTTCTCACTCACCAAATAGGCAGAGTATTCCAAATCACTACCGAGAGAAGAAAACGATAGGTCCACAAGATCACCCTCCTCCACTCTCTGCTCCACCTGCCCTTCACTCCGCACGCCAACACTCACTTTCGATAAAACGCCATTCCTTACATGCACGATACCCCCCGTCTGAGGGACTTTATCCTCGTTATCCTCCTTGAATAGAATGTTCTCCGTTGCGCAATGGCAAGTGCCGCCGTACTCTGAGGGCAAACTTGACGGCGGGAAGAACTGTTGAAGATCATCTCTACGCGTCAGGCAGCGCGTCCACGGCGACAGATTCTTAACTATACGTAGCTTTGTGTATTGCGATTCATTCATGAGTGGAAAGATCACTACGCCTCATCCCAGACATGCATCTCCACATTTCCAAAAGAAAGCGAAAATGGGTGGTGAGTTGATTACGTAGACCACCTGACACGATTCGGGATAATAGTACGTATTGATGAGCACAATCGCCTTGAAGATGTCAATTGCCTTGGGATCGAAGTGATTCCGCAACGACAGCCCCTTCATATCCATGATCGTCACGTTTCCCGTGTAGTCCCGGTGCAACTCCCTCGACACCCGCTGGCACTTCTGCTCTACGAACTCCGTGTAGTAATGAAACACGAGGAGAATGTCTTCTATGTTATGCTCCTTCAGAATTGTGCATAGCCGAAACGCACCAATACGTATTATGGTAAGCGGCTACTCCTCACGCAAGTCCGATGCACATACCCGGTTTAACAAATCGTAACCATGCTCAATGAAACGTAGCTTCCTCGACAGGATCATCGTAAGCTATTCGTCACACGAACCGCGCGATATGACCTGTTTCGCGTAAATGTCTTGCAACAGACAGTCTATTCGGTTTTCACTCCTCCAGTTAATCATCTTGATGATTCTACTCACTACGCGTCACATCCAACCGGGAAAAACACACATGCTGGCGCTTTTCGGTGATTCGACGTCACCAAATACCGATACAACAGCTCGTCTGGAAGATCCAGATGGTAGCCTTCGATTTCACCAACAGAATCCAACGCTTACCGTTGTCAAACATGAATCGACGGAAATCAGCTACCTCCGTTCTCGCATCATCCGAAAGATGAAAATACTCCATCAACGGAGTGGGACGCCCGATTCGGTCTTTCTGTGATTCGTGTTTTTCGACCCAAAATCGGCACGATTTCCATTCACTTGGATACGCGCTCCCGCTGACACCATGGCCAACACCAAGTACCAGTAACAAACGCATTGCGCGCGCTCAGTCGCAGATATGTCAAGCATTTTGAAGAGGACGAGAGGATCATGCTGAACACATATTTCGTCGTGAGAATCGACGGAAAGGGGTTCCACAAGTACGGAAGAAGCGAGCGCCTCGCTGAGCTCTAGATTCGCAGATGCACACAATTTCGAGAAACCGAACGACATTCACGCGCTCGAACTCATGAACAGAGTATGGGAACGCGCCATTTGTGTTGGGATTAGGTGGCGACCGAGATCCTGAAATCGTACGGCGACTGTGTTCTGGCGATTGGCGAAAGCGACGAGTATTCGTTCATCTTCAAGAGGAAAACGACCCTCTTCAACCGTCGACGCATCAAGATTCTGACCACCATTGTGTCCCAGTTCACGGCCATGTACTTGTTCTACTGGCCGCAGTACATGTCCACGCCGCTGAAGTACCCTCCTTCCTTCGACGGACGCATCGTCCTTTATCCCTCCTACCAAGTGACACCCGGAGGTTTCGGTCACGAGTAGAACATCCGCGACTATATATCTTGGAGACAGGCCGATACCCACATCAATAACCTGTACAACACCGCCTTCTGGGCGCTCGTCCTGAAGGGCAGCGAAACCCCGACAGCGGCGGAGGCGATCTTGAACGGAAGCCTGAGCAAGGACAAGAACGAGCTTCTCTTCTCGCGCTTCGGCATCAACTACAACAACGAGCCCGAGTTCTTCAAGAAGGGAAGCATCGTTATCCGCGAGACGAGAGAACACATTCTGAAGCGAATGGAAGAGCGTCCCGACACGATCTCCACCACCCTCTCCAAGGAACAGGTCGAGGCGCTTTCCGAGGGGTCCATCGAAACCGTCGTTCTGCACTGCGATGTGATCCGAGACAAGCCCTTCTGGGAGGAGCATCCCGACCTGCTTGATTAACAAACCCTTTGTTCTAAAAATGCTTAAACAGATAAATCGAGATTCAGATTCTGAATGAAGATGCCGTTCTTGGCACCCTTCAGTCTCCACCACCTTCCCAAGCGATGCTCCTGCCCGACGCCCGCCACCATGAAACGACCCGACGGGGCGAACGAGATCGAGTTCACGAACCCATTCTACGACTGACGCCCCAATCTCACCCCCTACCACTGGAATGGAATTCACGCACTTCAGGTACTCGCCGTCCTTATCGCGGTTGCTCGGGTTCACGTCCCACAGCTTGATGCAGTCGCCATAGCTGCCGCTCGCCATGACGTTCGTGAAGGGCAGCGACGCGCAACTCACCACCCACTTGCCCGCTCCGTTCTCCGTCACGCCGTGCGCGTTCTACGCCTCACTCCGCCTCGCCACGCCTACCGGCACGGAGTACACCGGCTTCTTCTTGTTCATCGCAAACAGACTCAGCGCGCCCGTGACGTCGCCCGACACGAAGTTCTGCAGCGACACCATCGAGCAGCACTCCATGCTCATATTCGACTTCTTCCCGCGGTACACCATCTGCGTGCTGGCCTCGATCTTCCACAGTCGGAGCGAGTTGTCGCTGCTGCAGGAGAGGATGCGCGTGTTGTTGTTCGAGGCGACGGTGTGGCGCTGTCCGGAGATCGACGTGATCAGCGACTCGTGTCCGTACCTACGCGTCACACGCCTCGCGCGCGCTCACAGCGTGTCGATGTACGTCGTGTCCACGATGTTCCACAGCTTGAGAGTGTTGTCGATGCCGCCGCTGTACAGCTACGCGTCACGCCACCTCGCCGCGCCCACGATGTTATCACGCTGCAGCAACAGCGACGTGATCATGCCGCGATGGCCTCGCAACACCTCCTTGCAGTTCGTCATGTGGTCCACGCCTCCCGCGCTCGCACCCACCTCCACGCTCTCCTCGCCCACGTTGCGACCGCAGCGACTGTCCCAGATGCGGATGAGGCCCTCTCTGCCCGCCGTGACCACGTAGTTGCCGTCGTAGCTCATCTGCACCGCCAGCACCTCGCCGCGGTGGCAGTTGAACTCCTTGCGCTTCGGACTGTCCAGACGCTCGCGCTTGCCCTCGAAGATGCGAATTACCTTGCCCGTCTCCACATCCCACAAACACGCCTTGCAATCCTTGCCGCCGCTGACAACGTAGCGCTCGTCTCCGGAAATGTCGGTGCATGTCACTGGCATCTACGGTGTTACAATGAGCGGGAAGAGCAACCATGTGTCCTTTGCAGAATCGACCCTCGGGGAGCGTCTGATCCTTTATCTGATTTGCTATTTCTTTGAACACGCGGCCGCGAGCCTAGCCGTGACAGCGATACGAAAGAAAAACCTCTTCTGCCTCGCGCTGAAGACGCTGCTCCACCCGCTGCTCCACACCCTCGTCATCCGTCTCCCCTTCTCCGGATTCCTCGCCCTCCTCCTTCTCCTTCTCCTCCAAGCGGATTCTCTCGAGATACTCCTTGGCCAAGCGCAGTTTCCTCTCCTCCGCCGTCTCGTTATTCTCGGGGACTTGCTCCTCTTCGGAGGACTCCGAAGCCGAGTTCATCACGATTTCATCGTCATTGCTCGCCTCATCGCTCGATATATTCCAGTCAATCGCTTCGTTTGCATTATTCGTGTCACGAGTTCTTGCTCCTTTGTTTGAACGCAGTCCCTGTCTTCCTCGAGGAGATCGCTTTGGCATTTCCTTTCCGTGTGTCCTTCTACGACATGACGAGCACGAACGAACATCCCACTTCTCTCGTTAAGCAGAACTTGTTTCTGGTCACTCTGCTCAAAATCATGCCCATTTTTGACAGCCGGCGATGGCTGCCATTTGAAAGCGCTGCTGGACCGAAGGAGTTGCGACAGCACGACCCTCATCTGAAATGTCGGAACGAACCAAAGTTGTGACGAGTCGTGGCATTGGGTTGAGGTGAGGGGTAGAATCGACAACCGAGTGCAAGAATCGGAAGCAACACCTGAGGGAACTGCGACTGCGCCCTCACGTGACGTGGACGGAAGACACCGTCGACAACGAGCATATGAACAAGAAGCGGTCGAAGAGTGCGTTCTGTGAGTCTGTCTAATCAGTAGAGTGCTGCATTTTCCATAAACACACCGAGTTCGGCGAATCGAGTCCAGAGTGCTCCTCGGAGGAGAGCGATTGGGTGGACAGCAGCGACGCCAACGAGAACTGATTGTACAATACTACTGCCCTAAAGCGAGCAGCGCACTCGTTTGTTGCACGAAACAGGACAGAGACAAGAGAAAGGATTAGAAGTACTCCAGTTTGTCGTTCACGGACTTCCCGGTCTGGATGCTGGTCAGGCTCAGGTCTCCGAAGTGATCCCACCTACAATGAAGTGCCCACGTCAAGACGTACACTCTCATGAACACCGCCTTTTCGTTGCCCACATCCACCTTGATGAAGTAGTTGGTGCCAGCGACCTACGCTGAACAACAAATATCGGTCCTACCACCTGGGTCATGGCCTCGATGGGCTCGAAGGTAGAGAAGGATTCGTTGGCCTGCTTCTCGACCTCCGCCTTCATCTGCGAAGTGATCTTCTTCACGGTCTCGTCGACCTCGTAACTGGAAGTACCGCCACACAACATTGCGCCTAAGATTTAATGAGAAATGACAGTGCGGACATGAAAGACCCAACACGATGCACACAACAAGAAGCTTTGAAATCGATACCATTACTCACAGAAAGCGCTCAATTGAAAGATGAGCGGGTGAAGAACGACACGAACACGCCGAATATTTCGTTTTCCCAAAAAACACGACAAACGACAGGACCGTTACGCACGATTTCCCTTCCTTTTTTCGGCAGCCCCCTTCAGCGCGTACGAACGCTTCTTCTTCAGCTTCATGTTGGCTTGTCTCTTCAGCTCCTCTCTCTCCAGCTTCTTGTCTCTCTCCAGCTTCTTCTCCTTTCTCTTCTCCTCGCGCTTGTTGAACATGGCGTCGCGCATGATCTTCAGGCGCTGCATCATCGAGTTCCTACCCATCACGACTTATCTCCGCACCCACTTCTTCCGCTCTCTGTGGTCCACGATCAGCTTCTCAGGAATCTCGTCGGGACGAAGCACCTTCTTCTGCTTCTTCTCCTTCTTCTTCTCCACGATGTCCATCGTCTTCAACTGGTCCGCGAACGGAAGCGCCTTCTGCAGCTTGGCGGGAATGCGAATCGCCGGCATCACTCTCTCCTTGCGCTCGATCGGCTTGTACAGCGAGTCCGGGTTCACCGGAATCGGAATGTGCTCCTGCTGCCGCAGCTCGCGCGTCGTGCGCATTCTCACCCACTTCTACGCGTCACACGCCCCTCTCGCTCCCACGCTCACGTCCTCCACCAAACGGTCGTTCATCGGGTTGTAGAACTTCTGGATCGGCACGGGGGCCCACGTCCTGCAGAACACGATGTCGCTCATCACGATCTTGTCCTCGAACGTCGCGCGGAAGGCGCCCTCCGGACCCGGGCACTTGTGCTTGATCTGACCGCGAATGCCCGAAACGGTCTGGATCTTCACGCCCTCGAACCGCGCCACCTCGATGCTGCTGTTGAACATGTCGCGGATGAACGCCGTGTTCTTGAAGATCTTGAACGGGTGTCTACGCGTCACACGCACCCCTCACACCCACCCCACCAGCTTCAGCTTCTTCACCACGCGGAACGACTCGCTCTGCTCCAGCACCGTGCCCGTCGCCGCGATGCGGAACTCGGGGGTGTTGGACGCCAGCTTCTGCACCGCCAGCAGTCCCGTGTTGGGCGGCACGGCAGGTCCCCAGAACACCGCCTGGCAGTGCATGTACTCCGGCGTGTACTTGATCATGCGCATGCGCTTGTTGCTGTCCTCCATCGCGTACACCGGCATCGTCTGGAAGCGGCGCCAGCCGTAGGACACGATCAGCGGGTCGTTGCTCTTCAGAATGCGGCGGTGCCAGCGATGCTTCTTGATTCGCACCTACCCCTCACGCTCTCCTCGCGCGCCTACGCGAATCATGTTCAGCGTCGTCTCGCTCTCCAGCAGACCGCCCACGATCACGGGGATCTCCGGGCGAGCCAGGCGCACGAAGGACGGCGGCACGTCATCCACCACGATGCGGCAGTACACGCCCGTCGGGAGACCCAGCAGCATGTCCTGCTCCTCCTGCGTCAGGTCGCTGAACTCCTGGGCGCGCTGCGCCTCCTGCTCCGCTCGCTTCTTCTTCAGGAGGTCGAAGTAGTCCTCGTCCTTCTCCTTCTTCTCCTTCTTGTTGCCCTGCTTCTCGTCGTCCGACGAGATCTCTCCCTCCTCCTCCTCCTTCTTCTCCCTCTTCATCATCTTCTCCGCCTTCCGCGCCGCGTTCGCCGCGCGCTCCTCCTCCAGCGAGTTGTACGTCTCGTGGTGGTCCTCCACGTCCTCCTCGTCCTCGATGATCTCGTCGTGGTTCTCCAGCAGCGTCTCGTCGTCGTCCTCTCCGTCGTCGTCATTGTCTTCATCATCGTCGTCGTTGTCATCATCGTCGTTGTTGTTATTGTTCTCTTCCTCCTCCTCCAGGTCCACGATGGCGTTGTCCGCGTCCTCGTCGCTGTCGTCATCGCTGTCCTCGCTCGGCAGCTTGTCGCCCCACACGCCCGTCACGAAGTGGTTCTTGAACTGCGTAATGAAGGCCTCGTCGTTCCAGTCCTAGCCCTCACCACACCCACACACTCCTACGTGCTTCACGGCGGGAAGAATGTCCAGCTTCTCCGAGTCCAGCTCCTCCAGCAGGCGCTGCTGCTTCACCTCCTCGCTCACCGCCGCGTTCTCCTTCTTCGGTCGGAAGAAGTCGTCGTCGCTCTCCTCCTCGCTCATCTTCCCCACGTCCGTCTCCTCGTCGACGGGTTCGTTCGAGCCGTACACGAGCTGCATGAGATTGGAGGAGAAGACGCGGCGTCGCTTCAGCTCCTCTTCGCCGCGGTAGAAGAGGTTGTCCTTCCAACGGAGGTCGGATTCGTGCTGCACGTCTGTGGGCACGACGTGTGCTTCCTCCTCCATTGAGTTGTCGCTGTGTTCGTTGTCATTGTCGCTTTCTTGTTCTTCTTCGTCGCCTTCCTCTTCGTTCTCCTCTTCGTCTTCCTCCTCTTCTTCGTTCTCCACTTCCTCCTCTCCACTCTCTTCTTCGTTCTCCTCACTCTCCTCATTCTCCTCCTCCTCGCTCTCCTCCTCCTTCTCACCCTCCTCACCCTCCTCAACAACCTCCTCATTCTCACCCTCCTCGTCCATTTTCCAATTCATCACCTCCTCCTCGCTCTCCTCCTCCTCCATTTTGTTCTTCAGTAACTCGTCATCGCTCACATCAAACACCGCTCTTCGGCGCTGGCGCCCGTTATCCATCACAATCTCCTCGTGCGGCATCGACGAGTTGAACGCGTCCAAGTCCTTCACTTCCGCTCCCGTCACCGGCTTCCTACGCCTCACACTCCTCCTCCTCGCTCACTTTCCCTTGAACAGCGCCATCTCCGAGTTGTACAGCTTCTCCTCCACGTCGTCCTGCAGGCGCTGCAGGTCGCGAACCATCTGCACGCCCTCCGTCACTACACCTCACTCCACGCCCTCACACCCCACCCGGCTCGCTGCTGCTCGTCGCCGCCTCCTTCGCGCTGTCGCCGAGCGTGTACTTCTGCACCAGATCGGACTGCTCGTCGGTGAAGTGCAGCTGAGGCAGGTTGATGTACATCGCGTCCTTGTCATACATGATCTACCCCTCACCACTCGCTCCTTCTCCCACCTTGCCGACGTTGCTCATCGGCGCGTACAGCAACACCTCCTTCTCGTTCAGCTTGCGACGTCCCTTCTTCTCCGGGTTCTTCTCCGGCAGCGGACACGGGTCCGGCAGGCGATTCAACGACTTGATCGAGTAGTCGCCCACGCCCAGCAGGTGGATCGCCTGACCGTTCTTGATGTTGCAGCCCTGCACGTAGCCGTACAGACTCAGCTCGCGCTTGCAGTTCGGGTTCTCGTCGATCTGCTTGGGGTCCGTGATGTCCTCCATGCGGTCCACCAGCAAGAAGGGGTGCGTGTTCCTCCACGTGAGGGGACGCGTCTTCATGCGGCTGATGTACAGACAGATGTTCTGCACCTCCGTCTTCGGGTACTTGCCGTTGCTCAGACCCGGGATGTTGAACACCTTCGCGCCCTGGTACACCTCCGTCCAGAAGCGCTGCTTGATCGCCTTCTTCCGGTGGCGCAGCGTCTTGTTCTCCTTGAACGCGTCCAGGTGCGTCACCACGCCCAACACGCGAGGGAAGCCGTGCGTCTACGGTCAAGGGAGAGGCGGAACGGTACCTGCAGCACGTTCAGGAACTCGAAGGTCTCCATCTCGAACCCGAAGCTGCCGTCGATCATGAGAAGAACCAGGTCCGCAATCTTGCCCAGATCGATCATCGACGAGATGTCGTTGGGACACTCGATGAACGTCAGACGCCGGTTCTTTCCGCTGACGACTGTGATGGGGCCGCGCACGTCGGTCAGTGTCTGCTTCGTGTACTTCTTGATGAGCGACTACTCCTAACCAACGACGACGACACGCACCTTAATCAACGTCGTCTTGCCCACCTTGGGAGGACCCATCACGACGATCACCATCGGCGGGTTTGTACCGGCAGATCGGTTCGGCAAGGGAGCGTGGACCTTCTTGAAGCCGCGATCGAGATTACGCTGAATGGTACGCTTCGCGCTGATCGCCGAATTCACGGAAAAGGCCTGCGTCTCAAAGACAGCCATTACGACTTACTCCGGGATGAGTGCTCTTTGGCTGCGGCGCGATTCCATTCTTCTTGTTCTTCGTCGCTTTCTTTTTGTTCGCCTTGCTTCCGGCACGAGGAGCATGATGTTCTCTTTGCTTCTGTTCAGTATCCATATTTCTAGCACCGTAAAAATACGAATGAGAGACGCAGAACGGAAAACACTGGCTCAATGTGAAGAAAACGAGCGACAGAGAATCGCGCCCTTCCAAAAATACCCCCGTTCTTCTCCCTCAATTCAACCCATAGAATCTGAATGGATCCTGTGAAATCGGCCCTCAATTTGTTCCGTAGACTTCCTCCCGAGGAGGTTGAAAGTACGTTCCACTCCATAGCGCTTCTCCGGGAGGATTTGGCTGATGTGCTGCTCCAGCACGTTGATTTTCCCCTGAGAACCGGGTTCGACGGGGAAGCGAGCAAGCCCTTCATTCAGAGCGATTTCAACAACTGCGATAATTCCTATCGGTAGGATCCGCTGCGGGGAGAATGATCGCTAGCTCGCCGTGGACAAACAAGTACTATCCCCCCGTCGCGGACGGCTTCTTCCCCTCCGACCCCGTTCGCAAGCTGGAAGAAACGGCCAATTTCCTTTTCGACAAATACAGAGAAATGTAGTGGCATCCGTGGCGTCGTGAGTCGTAGGTATTATGGAGGCGGCGTGTCTTCGGCGTATCTGTGGGAGAACGATACCCACATCTGCGGCTGCTTCCTGATTCTGAAGGGTGCTTGCTTTGCGGGGACGTAATGCGTAGAAGTGGCGGAATCGCAGCAGGGCATCACCGGCTCTTGGCACTCGCTGCACCTGATCGAAGTCATTCCCGACGACACACAGAAGAAGGCGGAATACCGTCTCACAACGTCAATTCAGCTCTATCTCACGGTTCGGACGCCTTCCATCGGAGAGGCGAAGCAGAACGGCACGCTGACACGCCAGGTACTCGTTACTGCTCCCCTTCAGAATAGTCCTCGCAGGTGATGCCGTTCAAGACGGAAGAGGACCATTTGTCGAACATCGGCCAAATGATCGAGCAAATGGAGAACTTCGTTCGCAGTAACCTCGATACCCTGTACTTGAGCAAGAATGAAGAGACGGTCGACGGGATCCGCACCCTTCATCCCTCTTCCCTCCCCAAGCGAAGTCTGCTCGCCGAGCTGTCCAGCCATCTTCGCCCTCGTGTTGAATAATGTCCTCTATATCCTATTCCCGCTGTTTCGTCGAACAAACAAGCAACACTTGGGATGGCAATGGCGCGGAGGAGAATACGGATCGGTAGTGGGAGGGCATTGCGGAACTCGCGGCATTACTGGGAGAGCGCGCTCCCATCATTCTCCGGTTCACTCGCTGCTGATTTGCAAAATAGATGTCGTTCGTATTCGACCTGGAGTGACCCATCGGACTGCCCGAGCTAAACAACGGTGTTCCGGGAACCAGGAGTCGCGACGGACTGCCCACATACCGTCGTCCTACGGCTTCGTCCTCCCCGGGAACGGAGAGCAACGCCAACTGCGGCGCGGCGCTCGACGGCGAGGGAGAGGATTTCACCCCGGAAAGGATCGTCAGCGTGGGAGTGGACGGCGCGGACTCCGAATTCTCCTCGCAGGTCGTGATGATGTAGTACTCGTTCACCGGCTTCGGCACCATCGAGTACCCGCGAATCAGCTCAGCGTCCACAATCGCCTCCGTCGACTGGACCGTGCCCATGACGATGTGGTTGATGTCCTCTTTCCGGATCGTCACTTCCTCGCTCTTCACGTCGCAGCCCAGCGGACCCGACCAGTTCAGCGAGTCGTACGGCTCGCCCTTGAGGACGAGGGAGATACGGTTCCAGGCGAAGACGACGGAGGTCGGGACGACGAGGTGGTCCAGAAGGAGCTGGAGGCTGGGAAAGGACGCGAGCTCGCGCAGATACTTGTTGTAGTTGGCGTACTTGGACTTCACCATGCGATCTCCCTTCTACGCATCACGCCGTCGCACCCACACGCACCATGATGATGTGGTTCATCGCCAGAATGGCCAGCTCGCACACGCTCGTCGCGTCCTTGATCGCCTCCGCGTCGGGGTCGTCGTCGCTCACCCGGATCCTCTCCGAAGGGGGCTGTGCCAACACCTCCGTGATGCCGTCCACCAGCTCGCCCACCACGGAGTCGATCACCAGCTTGTCCTGCAGCGAGCGCTCGCGGTTCTCCTTCTTCGAGTCCAGGAACACGTCGATCACCTCAGAGAGCGAGCTGAACACGGCGTCGTTGCGCTCCTCGCTCTCGTACACGACGCGCGTGACGATGGAGGACAGCACCAAGTTCGTGATGGACTTGATCATCTCCTCCTTGGAGAGAATCGCCTCCGTCAGCAACTCGATCGTCATCGATGAGGTCTTCTTCAGGCTCGGGGCGAACAGCTCTCCCTCCGAGTTGGGCTGAACGCGCTGGTAGAGCGTGCCGACGACGGCGGTGAGCATGTGCGCCAGCACCACGATGAGATCGGCTTCGGCGAGGTAGTACAGCTACAGATCACTCCGCGCGCGAGCCGCGACGTTCTTCTCGCTCGCGTTGAAGATGGAGTAGGTGATGATGCTGACGGAGTACATGAACGCCGTGTGGTCCTTGGAGCACAGCGGGTGGCAGACGAAGAGCGACAGCGTGGCGTACACGCCGTGGGAGAGGAAGCTCTGCGCGTCACGCAAACACCACACGCCTACGGACACCATCACGTCGTTGAAGTAGCACATGGACTCCAGGATGCTCAGCGCCTGGTACAGAACCACGTGGTACGACGACTGCGCGACCGACTGCTTCTTGATGAAGTGACGAACGCAGCGACGCACCAGCACCATCAGAATGGGGACGACCGGGACGAACAGCGCCTGGTGCTCCTCGGGTACTCCGTTCACCGCCAAGGCGTGGAACACGGAGAGCGCGACGAGAAGATCGTCCAGCGGAAGCATCAGGAGGCAAGTCCCCAGCTTGGCGATCACCGGCTGCTTCAGAATCGCCTATGCGTGACTGCTGTGTGCAGCGCCCACGTCAATGTGCGAGGCGTCGTGGAAAGAAGAGCAAATGGAGAGAAGGGAGAGCAAGCAATCGTGCTTGATGACGCGCGTCGTTTCGGTATCCTTCATGGAGAGAATCCATAGATGAAGCGGAACGATTTCCATCGCGCACTGCAAGGAATCGGAGGTCTCCTCCAAATGACTCTGAAAGGACTCGATCAGTTGAATGGCTGTCTTCAAGAACAGCGAATCGCCCTCTTTCTATGGCTAAGTGAATGCACGCACGACAACATCTTCGAAATTGGTGATGATACTGATAATGCCAGTATCTAAAACGGGCTCCGTCCATCCTGCATCGAGACACACGATATTAGCAATACAATTCAAACACATGCAGCAGATGGCCGGATCCCTCGTCAGATTCAGGAGCTTGACAACTAGCACAATTACGTCACGGATACTCGATGCGTTCTCCTTTCTACACGTAACTGCGGTCAAGGCAGATGGACTGGAGAGAAGAAAGCGTGTTGTTCATCACCCACACCGCGTTAAACTGAAAGCACAGCGGGTAGGAAGAATCGAGAAACGGAATAATACGCGTTACAATGTTTTGATTCACAATCATCTCGCACGGAACAGTATCTTCATCTTTGCAGTTATCCTTATGTCGTTTCGTATACCCAATGTGCAGAACTGGCGGATGAGAACCAGGGCTTGGAAAGACGTGTTCGCGTCCTGTTCCTGTAAGCAGACATCCAAGCGCGGAAACTGAACATAAACGAGTTCGAGATGAGATACAATTGTGGATTCCAGGAAGGAATGCACATCGTCCTTGGATGTGAATCGCGTCTTCTCTCCTGCACCGCCAAACTAACTGTGACGCAGTCCGCATGCCAGTACGCAACAATACGATGAAGAGGTCCTATCAACGCTCCTTATGAACCGGTAGGCTCGATTTGTCAGAGCCTCGAGTTGCTCCATGAAAGACCCCTCGTTCTGTGTATTCTCGTTGAGGAAAAGTGAACCAAACCGGTGAAAATAGGCGCTATTTCTGGAGCAATCCCCTTCTTGTCCTCTTCTTCTCGCATTCAGTAGAGTATTCCATCTGCACTCCGAATCCGCAGAGCCATCCTTGTAGTCAATCCCATTCATTTCTCTGTTCGATCGTTTCCTTTTTCCTGTATCGTGTCCGTCAGCTGTAACACACATTTATGCATAGAAAAGAGAAGCAGCTCCCTGATGATGGAGTATTTGTCTGCCGTTCTGTGTACGCTACCTCTCTCATTTCCGAACTAGTGCTGCTATCGGCTGCATGGATCGCATTCATCCTCCCCTCATTCAGGATGGAAGAGAGCTATCCCTTCATAAACGGGACCTATCATAAGCAGGTTAACTACGTTCAACGCAACGTATACGTAGATGACGAGTTCTCCTCACTGAAGAACACATCCAAGAAGTACTCGATTATCCCGTGCCGATTCAGGACTGCTGTGTATGACGGAAGTAGATTCAGTCGTATGCGTGAACTGTAGCTGTCCATCGTTTGAATGACAGCGCTCCCTATGATCCTGCGCTTGTCGTGAAGCGGAGTGATCTCATCCGTCCTGCCGATGGATTCGTATGTGCGCCACTCCTCCTCTCATTTCCAGAATCACTCCTATTCTCTCGTTTTGGCCATCTCTGAAGAGAATTCTGTGGTAGTGCTCTCTCCTCCCCATTCATTGTAGCTGGATGACAAACGCAGGAACACAATTCAGTCCATGGGGCTTTTCGCCAAGCATTTCAACGCGCATGGTGTCTGCTTTACTGCATCGAAGGCAATCGAGTCCTACTGCTTGGAGCATGGCATTGACGTGATTCCTGTGTATCTGTTCCACCCTTCTCTTCTGTTCATTCATAGAAGCAACTGGGCGGGTATGCCTCTCCTGCGCGAAGTTCTGAAAACCATGCAGCAGCTCTACCGCGCGGAGTATTACGGCTACATGAACAGCGACATCTTGATTTCCGCCTCCATCTTCCCCGTCCTCGCCGATCTCTCCAAGCGTCATGCCAACGGCGGACTCACCGACGGAGTAAGAGTGGCGCAGATGACTCAGCAGTAGTTCTTGGTCTCCAGTGTCGTGTTCGACTCCAGGATCTTCCCGAGCATCCCCCTCGACACGCCAGAGAGCTACACGCGCTTCATCAACCAGCGAGGGAACAAGATGAGACCGCGCTCGATCCACTGCTCCGTTCCTCTCCACTCCATCTGTCACGCGTAGGATTTCTGGATCTTCCACGCGTCTACCGATTTCGACGTGATCGGGGACGTGGTGATCGGGCGCGGCTGGATCGACAACTACATCGTCTCCCTCTTCGGCTCGCTGCACCGCTCGCTTGTCGACGTGACCTATGGCGGTGTGGGAGGCTGCTGGGGCTGACTCGTAGCCATCGGACTGCATCAAGGGTTTGACACCAATGCTCAGCGAAACAAGCACAAGAACCAGATCAGTCTTCGGTTTAATGGGTACTGTATGAAGTTCCAACGACTCTCCTTCTATTCCATGGCGAGTCCCGAAACCATTGTGGCATGTGCGATCCTCCGAGAGGGCTCATGACTAGACTGGGATCGTCAACAGCGATTGATGGTCGAGAAGTACTATTCGAAGGAAGCGCGAGACGCCAAGATAAGGGAGTTGAAGCAGAGAACGTGGGAATCCGACCTGCAGATGCCAAGGTACTTTTGTCCTGTTTGCTGAAAACGAATCAATGGTAATGCCACGAAATGAATAGCAGCATTGACACTGCAATCAATTAAAGTTCAAGATCCAGTAACTGGCTTCTCTTAGGAGAAGCGCCATTTCCTTCCTTCCTCGACGCTTTCTTTTGAAAGCCGTCCGGTTGTTGACTCATTACCTATTTCTCTATGTATTCCTTTTCTGGAAGCGTGACTGGGTAGGCAGTGGCTGTTCACCTTTCTTCTATCTGTAACGATCGTGTGTTCATGTGTGTACCTCCCTGCCGAGTCATATCGTAGCCTATCTGCTTCTCTCCTCGCTTTATCAACGGGAGCAGAAGGCGAACGGGATTCATCGATATCTCTTTCCACTATTGCGCAGTGAAGATGTATATGTCATCGACACGAATCCTAACGTGATCCCATTAGCCCACAAGCTCTCTCCGGATTACAACGCGAATTATACATTCCAGAGCTTGCGTATTCGCACACACGATGGTTTGTTTCGTGCTTGCTCCGTGATGACTAGGTGTGAGCTTGCTCCCATCCTATAACGACTATCTGAAAAAGAACATGGAGTCCGTTCAAAACGCGGTTGGTTCACGCCGTCACTGGCTCATTCACAGGAACTCCACAACTACACTCTCGTGTTGGGCGTGCTGGATGAGGTCGATTCTGTTCGTGTTGTACAAGAAGATGACAGATAGGTGGACTACTGCAAGGAGAATGCACTCCAGTCCTACGTCCAACTCATGAAAACAATGGACGTAAAGGTCGTGTACTTCACGTCATCGCCGGCAATCGTGGAACGGTGCAAATCGTTGGGGATTGACGTCATCGAGGAGTACCTGTACCGTTTCCTTTGAGTATCCATTTGTAGTGTCAACTTTTCGGGAATGCCTCTTCTTCGGGAGCTGCTCAAGAGGCTCCAGCAGACGTACATCTCTTCCTTCTACGGCTACATCGACAGCAGACTGTTGTTGTCCTCCTCGATTGGTCCTGTGTTGGATGCGCTGTTGGATGCGTACAAGAACGGTACGTTGTCCTCAGGAGTACGTCTCTGCATCGTCAATCACAGCTAGTTCATGGTTTCGGGCGTGTCGTTTTCACTGCGCACACCTGCCGAGATCCCGTCTCAGCCATCCGAGTACGATGCTTTCCTAAAGAAGAGCGAGAAGAGGCAAATGCTTCGAGATCGCTGCAGTTCAGTAGGGACCACGAAAGCCACTGAACGCTAGGACTTTTGGATCTTCCACCAGTCGGCTGTGTTCGACGAGTATGCGGACGCCGTTCTCTTCCGCGACGAATTGGATCACTACATCATGAGCCAAACTGCTGATAACAAGAGGAGCATCGTGGATGTCACGTTCAGCGGTATGGTTTGTCAACGAGTGTGATGTGCAGTGACGAGTGTGAAACAAGATGAGTGCAGAAACGCGCAACACTCGTTTGACAAGGACTGGTCTGTCGATGATATTACAAACTCTCTCCTCCTTCGCGCACATCTCCTGGAGCCGTTTTGTTTGTCTTCTCCTGGTGCCTTTGTGTTGGGTTGCTCTTTCTCGCTGGAGTGATGCGTAGAAAGGGAAGACAGATTTGTTCTTCGCACGTGGGAATCAGATTCGGCCGCTCTTACGTCCCACTACAATTCACTCGTTGACAGGATCCCGTCGTTGTGAAGTCAGAATCGATAGCGCAATTTTGTCACCTGTTTTACAGAGTATCTTTGTGTATTCAGTGCGTTCCTCGCTTGTTTGATTGATCAACCGAAATGCCCCCTCCTTTTGGAATCGTCTTGGAGTCGCATTTTCACAGCAACCATAACGTAATGTCGTTCATTGACCGAACGGAAGAATTTAAGTTGGCGACGAATGTCCACATGCACGACTCGGTGCAGCCCAGCATATCGC